>Ga0114952_1001131_pt1 | contig 23686 bp, 26 predicted proteins | sample SidtaG_2_FD_87303 | JGI IMG/M metagenome (GOLD analysis project Ga0114952, IMG submission 87303) | Marine algal microbial communities from Sidmouth, United Kingdom - Sidmouth_Asex2 metaG | ecosystem: Host-associated > Algae > Red algae > Unclassified | place: Sidmouth, United Kingdom | collected...
ATATCCTCGTTTAATTTAAATAGGAAAATCCTCTACAGCGACCGAAATAAACTCGGCTTTTTAGAGAGGATTTAACGCAAATATACATAATTTTTGCTCAATTTTGTTTGTGACCGTTTAAATCGACCCCATCATATGCCGCGTTTTTTTAGTCTTGTAGTTCTGCTTATTTTACTTTCTTGCGACAATGATACCGGCAATCGCAATCCTTTTTTACAAGAGATAGGCTTTCGGTTCGACATGAACCTCAACCTGCCCTTATACAGCCCCTTGACTAATTTAGGAAATGCCGTTTACATCGATAACCCGGGTATCGGAACCCGCGGTGTTTTTGTTATTAAATCGAATTTTGACCAGTACCGTGCCTTTGAAGCAAGTTGCCCTAATCATACCCCGAACGAATGTTCGACCATGAACTTGGACGGGCAAGTCGTTACCTGCTCCTGCGAAGATTATGAATATAGCTTGTTTACGGGCCAGTTATTGGACCGACCCGACGATGGACAGCGCTACTACGACCTTTTGGAGTACCGGGCTACGCAAAGCGGTAATGTTGTCGTGGTTACGAATTAGTAGGTTTTTATTAAACTATTCGTGTTAAACTATTCTTGATTTTCCAAAAGGTTTTGGATTTCTACTTTCAACTTTGGCAAATGTTTGACTAAAATCACATAGATGTTTTCGTCGGAAATAGTATCTTAGGCATGTATAACTTGATTTCGAAGCCCCACAATGTTCCTTGCGTTTTCAATAGGAAAATCGTTGTCTATCCTCAAAATTCTACCTACAGCTTCCCCGATAATTTCAAATTCCCTTTCTACAGCACGTTTTAATAGAATATTGTTGCTATAACTTGAGAAGGATAAAGGAAATTCATCAAAAAAGCCATTAATTTCGTTAATGGCCTGTTGCACATCATAAAGAAGTTTTAAGATTCTTTCATCCATAGATTTTTTGTTTGTTTCTATCTATCGAACGTCTTAGAATAGGGTTTTGAATAGCTTGTTGCTCCACTAAATCTACTTTTTTCTCAAAAAGCGCCTGAAGCGATTTCTTAAAATTGATATAGTTGTCCAAATAATCCATCAAGTCAATATTTCCAAACTGCACCAACAAATCTATGTCGCTTTCTTTTCTAAAATTATCGGTAACTACCGATCCAAATGCATACAATTCGTTAACATGGTACGTGTCACAAAGACTTTTGAGTTCTTTTATATGTTTGTTGATGATTTCCATACTTTAAAAATACTCAATTTAAATACTGTTTTGAAATATCCCTATAGGAGAATTCACTCATTTCCGCATCGTTACATGGTAATCTCAAAAAGTTCACCAAGATTCAGGTGTCTTTTATATGCCATACTTAAGAACGGTTGTCCATTTTGGGATAATGGATTTACCAAAACACAATGCTCAAAAGTAAGATGAACAACCGAACACTATATATTCCCTAAAATACGGTCCATCACCCAACTGGTATGCAATGCGGATTTTCCCGTAGAAGGATGTTTCTCTCCGCCAAAAAGATGCTTTTTTAAACTCTCAACATGGTACTGTTGCACATGTTTAGGATGCTCGACAAAATGACTTTGTTCCCCATTTTTATTGGAAAGATGGATTTCCTCTTCCTCAAAAATAGAAAAGCTTATTTTTCCGCTACTTCCGAAAATTTCGACCCGATCCTCCCGTCGATCACAACCGAAATTCCAAGTGCCTGAACCTGTAACTCCGTTTTTGTGCTGCCAGCTGGCAGTAAAGGCATCTTTGGCGGTATAAAGCCCCTGTTGGTTCAATGCTATTCCCGATATGCTTTCGAAATCACCCAATAAGTAGGCAAAAAGGTCAAGACCATGACTGGCCAAGTCATCGAAATATCCCCCGGGCGCAACTTTGGCATCGGTACGCCAATTGTATGCGCCACTTAAATCGATTTCACTCGGTGGTTTACCCAAAAACCATCGAATGTGCCGTATGGCACCAATTTCGTTTGCCGCTAACCAGTCTCGTATTTTCCAGAAACGAGGTAGCGACCTTCGATAATAGGCGACAAACAAGGGGATATTCTTGTCTTCAAAAGCTTTAAAAACTTCCAAACTATCGTCGTAGCTTGGCGCCATCGGTTTTTCGATACAGCACGGTTTGCCGACTTCGGCCACCTTTAAGGCATAAAGTTTATGACTGTCGGGCGGGGTGGCTATATAAATGGCATCGATTTCGTTGTCGTTGATCAAATCATCCGCATTGGTGTAATGCTTGCTCACACCGTGTCGCTGTGCATAATCTTTTACCTTTTCTGCATCGCGACGCATGACCGCAGCGAGTTCAAAACCCTCGGTATTTTGGTAGGCCGGACCACTTTTTACCTCGGTAACATCGCCGCAACCGATAATGCCCCATCGAATGGGTTTGTCTTTATTTTCCATAAGTATCTTGAAATGAGATTACCGACAAGTTAATCAAAACAAACTCTTCGCCAATAGCGTGTCGACTTTTAATTGCTGCCTTTCCAATCCCTTTTCATATAGCCAAGTGAGGTACTCCATGACTTTTTTCGCATCTAAAGTTCCCCAAGTTTTTTCGTCACCGTAGTACTGCGAAGTGAATTTTTGGCTTTCGAGCAAGTCGATATTCCTATCATTTTTCGCAACATGCGGCGCAAGATATTCGATGGCTTCTTTAGGATTTGATATTGCGAATAAATATCCTTTCTTAGTGGCTTTTAGAAAATTACGATAGGCCTTTTCTTTTTGTGCTACTTTTTCCGCATCCGCAAACAGAACCGGGGAATATCCGTAGGGAATACCATAATCTTTCATTTTAAAAGTGGATAACCGAATGTTTTCCTTTTTGGCCTGCAGGCCTTCCCAATTCAAGAAAATCCAAGTTGCGTCCGTTTTTCGAGTCAGAATCGTATCCCAAATGCCTAATTTTTTGGGATAGACGATATCCAAATTCCCGTTTCCGCCATCATTTATTATCATCTGTCTAACGATTTCGTCTTCGTAGCGGGCTTGGTATGATGCATACGTTTGACCGTCCAAGTCTTTCGGGGTTGAAATTCCAGAATCTTGCAAGCAGGCGATCGCACTCAAATCTTCACCCAATAATGCTGCTATTGCGACCGCCGGAAAAGGCTTCTTTTTGGTTCTGTAGCTGATAACACTCTCGAAGGGACAAAGGGCAAAATCGACTTCGCCCAATTCGACTTTCTTTGCGGGAGTCGTCGCATAGTTATCGGTTTTCGGAGTGAAAATTTTAACGTCAGATTCCAAATCGCTTTAAAAATCCTTTTCCAAGGCAACGAAAAAGCCAGTGTGATTGGTATTTGCCGTCCAGTCCAGCGCAATTTTTATTTTTTCCATTCTCTGTTTTTTTAATGATTTTAAAGGAAGAAATACTTCTAAAACCGGGCAGTAGCTCCCAATAAAAAGTTGGTGCCGGCCTGCGGGTAGTAACCTGCGCCCTCAAAAGTCTGCAATGACCCCGAAGAATCGTCATCGAACGTAAAGAAATAACCATTGGAAACGATATCCGCATTGAAAATATTATTCACAAGCCCCGAAAAGGTAATGCTTTTGAGTATCGAACCGAATTCGATCACATATTGAATATTCAGATCGGATTGGGAATAGGCTTCCAAAAGAGACACGTCGGAGTCGATGTTACCCAAATACTGTTCGCCCACGTATTTTGAGAGCAAGGCGACCTGAAAACTATCGGAAGGCGAATAAACAAACTGATTGCCGATAACGACACCTGGCGAATAAGCGATATTGGTATTCCCAAGATTCTCTAAAACGCCATCTCTTTGAAAGACAAAATCAATGTTCTTGTTCGTACTCAATGCAAGATTTGGCTGTAATCGAAATTTACTGCCCAAAAGAATATTGGCGTCAAATTCAACTCCCGCTCTGTAGCTATCGCCCACATTGGCCCTTAGGGGCGCGCCTACATCGTTTAATTCACCGGTTAGCACTAATTGGTCTTTGTATCGCATATAATATGCGTTTGCGTTCAGCTGGAAGTTTGGCGAGATGTATCGCCAGCCCAGTTCAAAATCGTTAAGCCTTTCAGGCCTTGGGTTGCCACTTTCGTAATCGTTTCGATTGGGCTCTCTGTTCGCTACGGCATAGCTAAAATAGAAATTGTTATTCGCGTTCATATCATAAACGATACCGGCCTTTGGGTTGAAAAATCTAAATGTATCTTCGACAAGGCCCGTATCTTCACCATTAGCAGAATAGCCCACTCTTCTATACTGTAAATCTCCAAAAAGGCTCCACTTTTCGCCAAAACCGTAGTTTGCCTTTGCATATACGTTGAAATCTGTCTTATTGGAATCATCTTCGTAATACCGATTTCGAATTTCACTATCAGAAGCAAATCGTGCCCAGATAACCTCGCCGAAATGGTCGCCTTGGTAAGAGTTAAACCCTCCGCCTAAAATAACGTCCAATCTTTCTTTTCGATAATTTGCAGAAAATACGGCACCATAAAAATCGTTGTCGAGCCAACGGCGGCGGATCAGATCGGTGGTATTGAGTTCTTCGCCGTTCACGGTGAACGGATCGAAGCCGTAGTCTGCAAAATCCTCATCTTCCCTGTATTGTTCGAAATAGCCACGGCCACGGGTATAATGCAGCGCTAGATTCGTGCTCCAAGTATCCGAAAGTTTTTCGTTCCAGAGCAGTTGCGCATGATCTTGTTTATAATTATCCACTTCATTGTCGTAGAATCGGGTATTTCCATCTTCATCCGTATACATTCCTGCGGAATTGAACGTACGGTCGGTTCGTAAGGTCTCCAAATCGATACCGTTCCAAGATTGATAGGTAATCTCATGGCCTCCGAAAATCAAGGCCTTGATCAAGGTATTATCATCTTTATAGGCAGCTTGTAAAAAATAAGATTCCAAGTCTGAAGATGCCCTATCTACATAGCCATCCGAACTGATTCGCGATAGTCTACCCGAAATCTCAATATGGTCGTTCAACAACCCCGTACTGAACTTGATATTGTTCCGCAAGGTATTGAAACTACCCAGGGAAGAGGAAATCTGGCCGTACGCATCTTCGGCAATCGCATCGGTCAGCAAGTTTAGGCTCGCACCAAATGCGCCCGCCCCATTTGTCGAGGTTCCTACACCGCGTTGCAATTGTAAGCTTTCCGTTGAGGATGCAAAATCGGGCATGTTCACCCAAAACGTACCATGGGATTCAGAATCGTTATAAGGAATACCGTTTATAGTCACGTTGACCCTAGTGGCATCGCTTCCCCGAACACGAATACCGGTATAGCCGATTCCGGCCCCTGCATCGGAAGTAGTGACCACGCCCGGTAAAAAATTCATTAAAATCGGAATATCCTGCCCCAAATTCCGTGGGGCGATTTCTTCCTTTTTCAGATTGGTAAAAGTTACCGGCGATGCCGTGGTTACCCGAATGGCTTGTACCAAAACCTCGTCAAGAACGACTTTCGTTCCTTCCAGGGAATCTGTTGGTGTTTGTTGATTTTGGGCCGATAGGCCCGTTAGTAGGCTAAAAAGGCCAAGCGTTGCGAGAATCGTTTTCGCACAATTATTTCTTTTCTTTGAGAATCGCAGGCAACCACTTTTTCGAGAAGCGGTTTTTCCAATAAAATTTGAATAGAGCGGTTTCATCCGTAAATAATTTTACGAATAAAAGGGGCTATTATTCCAAGTTAACAATGAGTTTTGTTCAGTTAAGAACGATAGATATTCCAAGCAGTACGCTAGCGCACCGTCCCTTGGCGGCATTACCCGCCCAGGTTCATTGGGTATAATCTCAGCTTCATCCTGAACTTGTTTCAGGGCCTGCCTGATTATAGTTCGGGATTTAGCACCCCTTTGAGACGGCACAAAGATAAGCCGACCGTTCTACATGCCAAACGAAAAGCTTCAAAAAATACGGCATCCATGAATACTGCATTGAAAACCAACAATTAACGGTTCGTTATAAACCCTATACCCGTTATATACGTATTTTTAGAAATGTTTTTCTTAACTCCTGTGTATTATGGGTAATGCATCAAAGCAATCCAAAAACAACTTCACGCTTAAAATCGTTACGAGCTATCTGATCTTGGCCCTATTGACAGCAGGGGTCGGATATTTCATTTTTACGGAAGTTAAGACATATGTTTCTACGGAAACCACCGATGGTAATGATGAAAAATTATTGCGCACGAGCAGCTTGGTCACAAATCTGTACGAGGCAGAAAGTCTATCAGAGCTTGCGTTACAGAACAATACCAAGATAAGCTTTGACGCTTATGCCCTAAAAATAGATTCGGTAAAATTGGAAATCGACACTTTGAAGCAATTAATGCTGGGGCAAGAGCAAAAAAGTCTTTTGGACAGCCTTCAAGCACTCCTAAAGCAAAAAATGGCCAACAATGATGAACTGAGAAAGCTGATGGCAAAAAATTCATCGAACAACTCGTTGGACAAAGCCTTGAAGGAATTTGAAAAAATCGAAGAGTCGTTTGGAAAATTCTCCGCTGAAAACCTCTTTCCGAATTTCCACCAGTTACCACCGAAAGAACAGCAATTGCGTCGAAACATTGCTGCGCTGATCAATAAAAACTCCTCCACCAATATCGATGGTACGGCCAACGCTAAATATGTCGATTCCATATTAAGCGTTTCGAAAGCCATGCTAACAAAAGCGAAATTGGCAGACACAAGATCCCAACGTTCCTTGGCCCAAAAAGAAATCGAGATGAACCGTAATGATCTCGAGCTCTCGCAACAACTACAGAATATCATTGCCGCCTTTGAGCAAGAGGTGATGAGCAGTAGCAACAAAAACAGCCTCGCAAAACGGGAAACACTCAGAAGAACTACCCGCATCGCAGGCCTTGCGGCACTTCTTGGCTTTTTTATAGTCGGACTTTTTTCTTTTTTGATAACGCGCGACTATTGGAAAGTACAGACCTATCGCGTACGTCTTGAGAAGGAGAAAAAGTTTTCGGAATCGCTATTAAAAAGTCGGGAACAATTGATTTCTACCGTAAGCCATGATCTGCGTACGCCCTTGAATACAATCGGCGGCTATTCAGAGCTTCTCGAAAGCACAGACCTCTCAAATAAGCAAAAAGGTTATGTAAAAAACGTAAAATCTGCATCGGAGTACGTAGGCAATCTGGTCAACGACCTTCTGGACTTCTCAAAGCTGGAAGCCGGAAAACTGAACATTGAAAAGGTACCTTTTATTCCCGCCCATTTGATACAGGAGACAGCAGAAAACCTTCAGGAGCTGCATACCCATAAAAGATTAAGACTAGTACTTGATATTGCTCCGCAACTTGAGCAAACGGTTTTGGGCGACCCTTTTAGAATACGGCAAATACTGACCAACCTATTGGGAAATGCTTTCAAGTTTACCGAAAACGGTCATATAAAGGTATCTGCCAAGGTCGAAAAAGGAAGCGGGAAAAATATACTGGCGGCCATTGCTGTGAACGATTCGGGCATTGGTATCGCCAAGGAAAAACAACGCCTCATCTTTAAGGAATTTACCCAAGCGGATAGCAACACGGACAAAAAATTCGGAGGCCACGGTCTTGGCCTTACCATATCAAAAAAACTTGCAGAACTGCTCAAGGGCGATTTGACACTCGAGAGCAAAATAGGTGAGGGTAGTACCTTTAACCTTCAGCTGCCTCTCGAAATTACTAAAGCAGTTCAAACCGAAGACAAAGAAATGCCCTATATGGCGCCCAAACTTCGTATGTTGATCGTTGACGATGACACTGCCCTATTACACATGTTAAAGGAATTGGCCGAAAGCATGGGTATTACAGCCAATACATTTACCAATTTTTTATTGGTAGAAGAAGATTCCCATCTAGCTTATGATATCGTATTGACCGATATACAAATGCCGCAGGTCACGGGATTCGAGGTCTTAAAAAAATTAAAATCCGGAAGTTATAAGCATTATAAAAATCAACCCATTATTGCCATGACCGGTCGCAGGGATCTCGGTCCCGAGGCCTACATCAGCGTAGGGTTCACCCAAGTATTACAAAAACCTTTCACCAAGAACGAGTTGATCGCTACACTGAAATTAATGGGAATCGCTACGGAAAAACCGCAAAAAAAAATGGAAGCGCCCGTGACCGATACACAACGAGAATCCAAATTGTACAGTCTTGATATTATACATTCATTTCTAGGGAAAAACGAAGATGCCATATTCGAAGTTTTGCAAACATTCTTGAGCGATACCCGAACGAACATGGAACTGCTCGAAGATACCGTAGGTTCTAAAGATTACAAGCAGGTCAATCATGTCGCGCATCGAATGTTGCCCATGTTTCGGCAATTGAAAGCCGGGGCATGTGTTTCAATACTAGAAAAAATGGAGGTCGCCACCGTAGAAACTATGGGTCATAATGCGCTAGAGGATGCTCAACAGCAACTAAAAACCGATATTTCGGCATTGGTTTCTGAATTGGAAGAACGACTTGCTATAAGTCAAGATTATAGTGGTTGATCTTATTGTAAAGGGTCTTTCGAGTTACCTGCAAAAGTTTTGCCGCCTTAGATTTATTAAAATTTGTCTTCTTCAGGGCCTTGATAATACGATCTTTTTCAAATTCGGATTTTGAAAAATTATCTGCAACCGGTTCTATTTGCTGCGGTCGCAAGACTTCCTTCGGAAGGGCCGAAATTTCTACTTCCTCGCCAACGGTCAATAAAACGGCACGTTTTATTACATTCTGTAGTTCACGAAGGTTACCGGGCCAATGGTACTGTTGAAAGGCATCCCATACTTCGCTCGAAAAATCTTGTACGTCTTTATTTAAGTTGACATTGGCCTTCTGCAAAAAGTGCTCTGCAAAAAGCATCAAATCTTCAAAGCGATCCTCTAAAGAAGGTATTTCTACCGAAAACTCGTTCAGCCTGTGATAGAGGTCTTCACGAAAATTTCCCTTTTCAACTGCCTCGGTCAAATCTTCGTTGGTGGCGGTAATTATGCGCACATCTACATCGATTTCCTTTGTACTGCCGACCCTTTTGATTTTTCTTTCCTGAAGGGCCCGCAGCAGTTGAATCTGATTTTCGTAAGTCAGGTTTCCCACTTCATCCAAGAACAAGGTACCTTTATTAGCCGCCTCAAAATTCCCCATTTTATCTTCGACAGCACCGGTAAAACTACCTTTAATGTGACCGAAGAATTCGCTCGTGGCCAGCTCTTTGGGTATGGCACCGCAGTCTACCGCTACAAACTTAAAGCCACCTCGCTTGCTGTTATCGTGTATGGCCCTTGCGGTGACTTCTTTTCCGGTACCGCTCTCACCTGTAATCAAAACGGACATGTCTGTCGGGGCGACCAGTTTGATATAATCATCCAATTTTCGCGATGCCTCACTTATGCCCTTTACGATTTTCTTATCGGGCCGAACATCACTTTTCTGGTGGTCTTTTTCTTGAAGCGGATGCTCTTCCTGTAGGGGTTCGGTAATACGCAAGTCAGATTCCCTTGGAACATCTACCTTCAAGGCATTTTCGATGACCATAACGATTTCATCGGGGGTAAAGGGCTTTGAAATATAGTCGAAAGCGCCTTTTTTCATAGCATTGACAGCAGAACCTACTTCGGCATAACCGGTCATTAAGATAACCTGTGTCTTGGGGCTGACCGTTTTAATATCGGTCAATAATTGAATGCCGTCATAGTCGGGCAAACGAAGATCGGTAAGTATAAGCTCGAATTCGTTATTTTCAAATTTTTCTTTCGCATCGGGGGCGTTAAAGCTAGTCTGAACTTCATAACCACGTTTGGTCAGAAACTTTTGCAGCATTTGGCAAAATGCGGCATCGTCTTCAATTATCAAGAGGTTGGGCATAAAAGCGTTCTTGTGTTCCGTATCGAAAGTATTTACGTAAAAATACCACAAGAAAGCCGTTTCATCTTTAATTTTATCTTAAAAGATAGCTTGAAGCGTCGCATAGAAACAAAAAAAAAGAACCGCTTTTCAACGATTCTTTTTTCAAATATTTGGGGGTATTTCTCCAAATAATTTTGCAATTCTTATTGCTCGATAGCATTGCCTTCTTCATCAACGATGAGGGCTCCAGAAGTTCCATCTTCCAAAGATACTTCTACTTTGTAATGACCTTCTTCATTTTTGTGGGCTTTATCGATAGTGGCACCCGGATAATTCGTTTCGATCATAGAAGTAACTGCTTCTGGCACTTCTTCAAGGGTGATTTCAGAAAAACCGTCTTGTGCTACGGCCTCAGTTGCTGCATCAACAGCTTCAGTTGCTTGCTCTTCTTGGGCGAATGCGGTTAGACTACCTAATGCGAATACGGCTGTGATAAATAATTTTTTCATTCTGGTTTTAAATTTTAAGATTTATTACTAATTAAATTCTTTATGACTATTGAAAATATGATACCAGAAATTCGAAAAATTTAACCAATTGATTATTAATTAGTTATACTTTTACTTATACATCCTGATTGTGTAGATGTGGGAAAAATTTAACAAATTGGGTAATTATTTTACAATTTTGGGTAACCATTCGACTTGCAGGAATTTAAAGATGTCCAATTGGGCTTTACTGTTAGGGTCTGTATTGGAGTGCCACATGTTCCCATATAGATTTTTAATAGACCAAACATCACAAATACTTGCTCTATTGACCAGCCTGAGGCCTTATTGCAACATTTTGAGGGCAAAGATCCTTCATCAAATCCACTTGGTTCTAAACAGTCCTCTTTTCAAAAGTATTGCCTATGAAATATGCCCTTTAAAAATTATCTTCGATAGACTTAAGACAAACAACATCTTAGAGACCACCGTTTCAAAATATCTCGATTAATTCCAAACGGTCTCTTAGTTAAAAGAAATTTTAGTGAGCATCAGAACACTGATACTGATAATTATCAATGGCTTAATTGCAATAGTCGTCGCCATCCTCTCATTTTCTTTTTATCAACAGTTTTCGGAAGTATTGAATGACCGCATCTTACTTCAGCTAAACTCTATTAAAACCCTTAAACAAAATCAAATCGAGAATTTGATAAATTCCGAATGGGATACTTTTTTATCCTCAAAAAAGGAAAATTTCAAAAAATTCGACACTGTTACATTTCGGCTTCCAGATAGTCTGAAAGAAGGTCTTGGAATCTACGATCTGACCCCTTACCATAAAAATAAAGAAATTTCAATAGCTTTTATTTCAAATACTGGAGAGGGCCTGCGCATAAAATTATTGGATTATGATAAAATTAAAAAAATTCTTCTGGAGCGAGCAGGAATGGGAGAAAGTGGGGAATCTTATCTGGTTGGCGAGGACTTGAGAATGCGTTCACAGTCAAGGTTTATGCCCGAGCGGAAACCCTACTCGATAGACGTTGAGACGATAGGCGTTAAAAATGCCCTATCCGGTAAAAACGGAAGAGGAACTTTTCAAGATTACAGAGGCGTTGAAGTGTACAGCGTCTACGGCCCTATAGAAATATCCGAGCTTAAATTGGTCATTCTTTCTGAAATAGACGTTCGCGAGGTTTCCCTACCCTTGGAAAAACTAAAAAGAAGACTTATTTCTTTAACGCTCATAATACTTTTAACGGCAGTAGTTCTATCTCTCTTCCTAACCAGAATTATTGCCGATCCCATACGAAATATGCAGAAAAGCCTGAAAATAATGGCTAGCGGCGACTATGGTCAAGGTAAAGAATTCACAAAAAATTCAAAAGAGATTGCCGATATGTTCCAGGCTTTAGAGAATTTAAAGACCTCCTTACGCGGGGCAGTAAAATTTTCCGAGGAAATTGGCAAGATGAACCTTGACACCGAATACGGGCAAAAAAGTACCCACGACAACTTGGGCAAGAGTTTATTGGTAATGAGGGATAAGCTAAAAGAGTTCAGAAATAAGGAAGAGAATGCCAGACTAGAGGCAAAACGTATGCTTGTGGAAGGACTTGAAAATGAAAGAAGACGTCTTTCTCGGGAATTGCACGACGGTGTCGGCCCGTATTTAACATCGCTAAAGCACTACATCGAAAGTAGAGTTGAAGACGAAGAGAAAAAAACGGAAATGAAAATCATACTGGATGATACCATTTCTGAAATCAGATTGATGTCAAATGCCTTGATGCCGTCTACTATCGATGATTTCGGTATAGGTGTGACCTTGACCAATTTTGTTGAAAACGTAAACAAAGCGACTACCGTAAACATCAAATATGAAGATCTGACCAAACAGGAAAATTCCGCCATAACAAATCATCAAGCAATTAATCTATTTAGAATGTGTCAAGAGCTTATCAATAATGCCCTTAAACATTCCAAAGCGGGAAATATTAGAATCACGCTATCAGAATTCGACGACTTTGTATCATTGTTCTATTTTGATGATGGAGAGGGTTTCGCTATAGAAAAAGTAAAGTTGGGTTCCGGAATTATCAATATTAGGGAACGGGTAGAAATATGTAAAGGTGAGGTAACAATAAATTCCTCAAAAAGGAATACCACGTTTGAAATTGAATTACCTATAGAAATATGAATGAGATTAAAATAGTAATAGCTGACGACCACGAGCTTTTTCGTAAGGGTTTGGCCGAATTGCTTAGAAAACATGAGGATATCAAGATTGTAAAAAATGTTGCAGATGGTCTTGAATTTATGGAGCTGATAAACAGTAATGTAGAAGTCGATATTGTACTGTTGGATATTACTATGCCCAATATGGATGGCTTCAAGGTATTGAAGGAAATGAAGGCCATCGAATCAAATGTAAAAGCGATTGTAATATCCATGCACAATGATGGCAACTATATCGCTAAATGTGCCAAAAACGGTGCATATGGTTACTTGTTGAAAAATACCGATGAAGAAGAGCTTACCTTGGCCATCAGAACGGTTTACAAGGGCAGGAAATATTTCGGTCCTGGCATTTCCGAAAAAATGATAAACTTCATGTCGACCCTTAGCGTGAGCGCAGATATTTTATCGAACAAGGAAACCGAGGTGCTGACCTTGATTTCGGAGGGTTTCACGACCAAGGAGATAGCCGCTAAACTATTTGTCAGTTCCAGAACGATAGAGACCCATAGAGCGAATATCTTAAAAAAACTGGAAGTGAAAAACACCGCCGAGCTAATAAAAAAAGCTGCGAAAATCAACTTGATTTAGTGCCACAAAAATAGCCTTTTCCGTATTTATACGGATGCAGATTAAGTAAAATCACAGACATGTAAAACGCTGTATATCAATGTATTTTTGACATGAATCTTTAAAAAGAAAGTCATGAAGAAAATTACATTTATTCTCGGATTTTTATTAGTCTCTTTCGGAAACTTTGCTCAAGAGAAACCGACTGTAGAAAGAAGCGATTTGAGAGGTCCGGCTTACAAAAACTATAAACCTTGGAAACATAAGACCGTTGACACCAAAATATACTCAGTTAACAGAAAAAAGTCCTTAACCGGGCCTGCATATAAAAATTATAAACCGTGGAGTGATACGACGAAAAGGGAAGTAGTTTTGATCAATACCAGCGGTACCGAAAGACAAAAGTTAAGGGGACCGGCGTATAAAAACTATAAACCTTGGAAGAAAAAGGTAAACAGGTAAGCTTAGATAAGTAGCACTTAAATGTATCATGCCGTATAAGATATTGAGTCTTGTCGCTCGATTGAACTTAAAATAAAAGCATCTGAATTTGTTAAAAATCCAAGTGCTTTTTTATGATAACTAAATATATTCCATAAAACGGAAAACTTTAAAGCAAAGAAGCCCTAATTGAGTTCGGTAAAACGACCACGTCCAGTTCATGCAACCGGCTTTATTTTCCTATACTGAAAACTATCCCGTTAGAAAAAAAGAAAGGGGCCATGTAAACACGACCCCTTTCTGACCAAACCAACTTGATACAAAACAAATAACTCAAGTTATTTACATTTCGATCCAGTTACCGTTCTCGTCAGCATACAAAGTACCCGAAGTACCATCTTCTAGAGATACTTCTAATTTATATTGATTAGCTTCATTCACATATGCTTTGTCTATAGAGGCCGTAGGATAGTTTTTGCCCACTGCAGCAGTTACCGAGTCAGGTAGCTCATCAGCGGTTACTTCAGTAAAATCATCCTGAGCGGCTACCGCTTCGGTTGCAGCTTCTTCAACAGCCGTAGCCGCTTCTTCTTGTGCAAAAGCAGTAAGACTTCCTAAAGCGAACACAGCAGTAATTACTAATTTTTTCATGATTGTATTAATTTAAGTTTCGTTCAATTTTCCTAATATAGAGAAATAATAATACCAAAGTTGATTTAGTTTTTAAAAAACTGATTTTCAATAATATATCAACGAAGACAGTTCAATGTACTGTGTAATTTTGGGTAGTTTTAACTAAGAGTTGTGTAAAAGGTATACGCAATGTTCTTCTAAAAAATTTTTGATTCGATACTTGATGGCATTATATTCTTGTAATTTTTTAAAATATTCAAAATTACAGTTCTTACTTTTTAGTGCTCAATATCTAATTCTCACGATAGAAGTAAATTTTGTACTCAAAAAAATAAAAAACCCGTCAACCTAAAAAGATGACGGGACTTTCTATTACCGATTTAATCGGAAAGAAATAAACGCTTAACTTACATTTCTAGCCAGTTACCTTCGGCATCGGCATACAATTCAGCAGTTTCGCCGTCTTCTTTGGCAACTTCCAATTTGTACTGCGCATCTTCATTCAAATATGCCTTAGAAATTGTAGCTCCCGGATGAGCAGCTTCCAAAGCTTCTGTAATAGCAGCAGGAACTTCTTCCAAAGCCACTTCATTAAAGCTATCTTGAGCCTCGGCAACCGCTTCGGTAGCAACTTCTTCAACAGCAGTTTCTTCTTCTTGTGCAAAAGCAGTCATTGTACCTAAAGACAATACTGCAGCTAACATTAAATTTTTCATTTTAAGTGTGTTTAAAATTATTACTTTTTTGTTTTGATAATTACTTTTATTAATGGGAAAACAATGCCAAGTGCGAATAACACCTCATTAACAAATTAAGTATTTGATTATTAAACACTTAACTTATATTTTATTAACGATGAATATGAGTAGCTGTGTGTAAAAACGAAAAAAAGTGTGTAAGATTTACACACTTTTTTTCGTTTTTACTATCTCTTAAATCTTTCTTGGCCCTTTATTTTACTTGGTGTGCGGGCCTCAAAAGGTCGTTTACCGTCTTCACGGGATTAAAAGTAGAAGAAGGCACCTCTACAAAAATGGTATTCCAAAAGGCCATTGCCCCGTTCCATAGCCCAGGTAATTCAAGTGCCTTTAGTTCTCTCCCCTCTTTTGTTTTTCCGGTTATAAAACCTTGCTTAGGGTCAACGAATTTCATCAGGTCGTATTTTTCACCTTTGTAGTTCTTGGTACCACAGACCAAATCGACGGGATTAAAATGGGTAGCATTTTTGAGAATATCGGCCTGCTCGTTATTGCCCATATCTATCTGGGCCGATTCAATGATCTGTAGCGATACGTTGCCGTTTCTGTCACGTATCCAAAAAGGGCCTCCACCCGGTTCACCTTCATTTTTTACCATACCGCAAATGCGTATCGGTCTATTGATCTTATCTTTCAACACCTCAATCTGTTCGCCAATACTAAACCCTGAAAATGAGTCTGAAAATCGTACATACAATTCGTTTTCCAAGAAACTTATGATCTCATTTAATTGATCAGCGGTCAGGTCGTTGTCATCTATAAGTTTAGCATAGGCAAAAGCTTTCTTCTGAACTTCTAACAATACACCCGCCAAAACTTTCTTACTATCTGATACTTCAGTGGCGAATCGAGGTACGGTTACATTGTCAATGTTCTTGATAAAGATAATATCGGCCTCCTGCTCATTGAGGTTCTCAATAAGGGCACCGTGGCCTCCGGGACGGAACAATACAGATCCATCGCTGTTTCGAAAAGGCTCATTTTGCATATCTACGGCAATCGTATCTGTGGAAGGCTTTTGATACGAATAACTCACTTCAAATGAAGTCTGCGTAGCCGTAGAGACCCTATCTTTGACCGTAGCAAATTCTTTATTGAACATCTCACCATGCTGTTCGGAAATCGTGAAATGAAGCTCTGCCGTAACTTCCGACTTGGCATACACGGATGCCTCCTTCAGATGCTCTTCAAAAGGCGTCGCGGTATGACTGTCGTAATTATGGAAAGGCAATAATCCCTTAGGATAAAATCCGTAGTTCAATGCATCTTCCGACATCATCTCCTTGACAAAGAGATATACTTCTTCATCTTTTGAGGACGCTTTTCCTGTAATTCTTTGCAATACGAGCTTGTAAAAAGCAAAGTCAGTAAGCCCTTCGGAAAAAGTTTTCATGGCATCGTCACCGGTACGGGCGAAGTAGCTTTCCAGGGTTTCATTGGATGGGTCATAATTATCCAAAAAGTTGAACAAGGCCCTGAACATACGCGATGCAGCCCCTGAAGCGGGTACGAATTTCAATAACGTCAAACCGTTTTTTGAGCTATCGAACTTCTCGATCAATTCTTTTTCTTCGTTTTGGGTATATTTTGAAATGCCCTCTCCTACCGTTACGGCTTTTTCGAGTTGTACAAAGGGAATGCCCTCTTTGAAAGTTTCAATCTGCTCGTTTACTTTTTTCTCTGAAATTCCTTTTTCGGAAAGTAGCACTAGGTCGTCTTTTGTAAGTGTCATGTTTTTTAGTTCAAGTGTCAAATTCAAGTTCAAGCCTGCCGTAGGAGGATTCAATTACAAGCTCAAACTCAAAATATCAAATTCAATTTTTGATGGTTATATATTAATGAATTAGTGAAAATTATTCTTTATTATTTATTCGTCCAACATATACTGCATACAGGAACTACCAAGTGCGACTTTGTATCATTTTTCCAACAGTGCGTCAATACTCGAAACAGCTTTTGCCAAACGTGTTTTTTTATCTCCTTTCAAGATAATAAAATTACGATGATAACGCTCCAAGGTTTCTTTGAAATATGTGAACATTCGCTCTCTTTCATTGGGCTTATCGCGAAGGTCGTCACCGACCCACGGAATGTCTATATAGGTCAATAAATATAGGTCGTATACATTTCGCAGTGCGTACTTTTCCAAAATTGGATCGCAATGCCCCACATAATAGGCTTCGGAATATACTTTGGTTTCCAGCAAATCCGTATCGCTAATTAAAACATCTGTTGCTTTTTTGGTCAGTGTGTTTTCTAATTTCATTTGCCCCTCGGCAATAGGTAACAAATCTTCCGGGGTACAAGTTTTGCGTTCGTTATTCCATTTATTTTGCAAATATTCCCGTGCGAATTCCGGCACCCAGACCGTATTGTAATATTTGGCCAGCTGTTCGGAAAGCGTGGTCTTACCCGTTGATTCAGGACCGAACAAAACTACCTTAACGATATCTGAGGACTCTTGTCTAAACTTTTCTTCCATGCGAAATAGGCCTGAACGGCCAAGACCGTAAATATAACATATTGTAAGGAGAGCATGCCCCAACCACGGTATGCATATAAAGGAACGGTGATGAGGTCTGCAAATATCCAAAGCGTCCAATTCTCCAATTTTTTAAGTGCCATATACCACATTGCCGTAAAAAATATGCCCGAAGTGAAAATATCGACATAGTTCGACGGTTCTACTTCATACCCAAAGCTTTTATACACACCATAATTTATACCCATGGTCGCCAGAAAAAGACCGATACCGATCAGCTTTTCCTTTGTGTTCGTTCGAGAAATTTGAACCACTTTCTTATCGTTCTTTTTTCGAGACCAATTCCACCAACCATAAATACTCATGGCCGACCAATAAAAATTCATCATCATATCACCGAGCAGCCCATCCTTATAAAAAAGATATACGGTAATTACAGTAGCTATGAGACCGGTGGGATATACAAGAATGTTTTCCTTTTTGGCGTACCAGACACTTAAAATCCCTGCTATGAACACAATGGCCTCAAGAACTATGATCAAAGTTTCCTTACCCTGATAGCTATCAAGAAAAAAATCAAAAATGGGGTTCATAGGCGCTTCGATCTGATTTTACCACTTTCATAAACAAAAGCCCTTTTTCCATGAATTCAAAGGCTTCTTTAATTTCAGAATTCAATACGTTCATCACAGTATCATATTCCCCGAAAACCTGCGTGCTCAATGGATTCTCAAGAACTGTGAGTCCGGAAGTACGTAGTTTTTTAATAAAGTTGATGATATGCTCCTCAAAATCATCTTGTAAAGGCGAAAAGGTAAGTTCTACGGATATTTTCATAATTCAAGTGTCAAGTTCAAGTTCAATCGCTACTATGTAGCTGTTTATGGTTTATGGTTTATGGTTTATGGTTTATGGTTTATGGTTTATGGTTTATGGTTTATGGTTTATGGTTTATGGTTTATGGTTTATGGAAATTTTGATTTTCATTGAAAATTAAACCTTGTTTTAGCAAGATTTTGAACTTTGAACAATTCATGTTTACTGTTCGCAAACTAAAAAACGGACTAACTTTCAATAGCATAAACACAGGTAAAGCCCTCAAATTCTAAAAACTTGATGTCGTAAGATGAGCAATTGCCCTTGTATAAAATTTCGGCCGTGGTTCTGGTATCGTCAAAAGAAAAATCCTTTACATCGATATGGTGCAGAAAACTGAGTCCGGGTTCGGCGTATATTTTGTACAATGATTCTTTCGCACCCCAAACAATGGTCAATTTTTGTATTAGGGCATCCGTATTGGCGATGGTTTTATATTCTTCTACAGGGGTGAACTTAAAGGCGATACGCAAAATCTTTTCACGCTGCATTTCGATATCTATCCCCACTTCATTTTGTGTACTAACAATAATACCGGTAAAGTGGTTCGAATGCGTGATGGATATTTTATGTCCATCCTTTAAGTGCGGTTTACCTGCCTCATCATAATAAAGGTCATGGTCGACATAACCGGCCTCTGCCATCAAATGGCGAATGCTAAGAAATGCCCGGCGGTGTAGTTCCGATTTCATCCCTTCCATGCGGTTTCGGCAATGCGTTGTCAATGTGATACCCTCGGAAAGTTCCTCTTCCGACTCTGTCACTTTCCAGATATATATCTTGATGGAATCGCTTTCCGTTAATGTCTTGTAAAGAGGCATTGCGTTATATCGTAATTTCGTAGCTTTGCAGCCTAAAAAGGCAGTTTTACTGTGCAATACGAAAGTAAAAAATAAAAAAGACTATGGATACCAAAACTGTTTCATACGTACCGTTCAAAGTGAAAGATATTTCCTTAGCCGATTGGGGAAGAAAGGAAATCGATTTGGCCGAAGCTGAAATGCCCGGCCTCATGGCACTCCGTGAAGAATATGGAAGCGAACAACCCCTTAAAGGCGCACGTATTGCGGGATGTCTTCACATGACCATTCAGACGGCAGTATTGATTGAAACTTTGGTCGCTTTAGGTGCAGAGGTTACCTGGAGCTCATGCAATATATTTTCGACCCAGGATCATGCAGCTGCGGCAATCGCTGCTGCGGGTATTCCCGTTTATGCCTGGAAAGGTATGAACGAGGCCGAATTTGATTGGTGTATCGAGCAAACCTTATTTTTTGGGGAAGATCGTAAGCCGCTCAATATGATTTTGGATGACGGAGGTGACCTTACCAATATGGTATTGGATCAATTTCCTGAAATGGCCAAGGATATTAAAGGTCTTTCCGAAGAAACAACTACAGGGGTACACCGCTTGTACGAACGCATGAAAAACGGCACTTTACCGATGCCGGCCATTAACGTAAACGACTCCGTCACAAAATCAAAATTCGACAATAAATATGGATGCCGTGAAAGTGCTGTGGATGCAATACGCCGCGCAACCGACACGATGTTAGCAGGAAAAAAGGTTGTTGTAGCCGGTTACGGCGATGTCGGCAAGGGTACTGCTGCTTCCTTTAAAGGTGCAGGAGCCATTGTGACGGTTACGGAAATCGACCCCATCTGTGCCCTTCAGGCCTGTATGGACGGTTTTGAGGTGAAGAAACTTGAAACCGCTGTTGGTAAGGCAGATATTGTAATTACCACTACTGGAAATAAGGATATTATTCGTCCAGAACACTTTAAGGCGATGAAAGACAAGGCCATTGTGTGTAATATCGGGCATTTTGACAACGAAATTGATATGGCATGGCTAAATGGCAATTACGGAAATACCAAAGATGAAATCAAACCGCAGGTCGATAAATATACTATAGACGGAAAAGATATTATCGTTCTTGCGGAAGGGCGATTGGTCAACCTAGGATGCGCTACCGGCCACCCAAGTTTTGTCATGAGCAACTCGTTCACTAACCAGACCTTGGCCCAAATCGAGCTTTGGAAAAATAGTGAAAGCTATAAAAACGAGGTGTATATGCTACCGAAGCACTTGGATGAAAAAGTAGCTGCCCTGCACCTATCACGTCTGGGTGCGGAACTTACCGAGCTAAAACAGGACCAGGCCGAATATATCGGGGTAACTGTTGAAGGTCCTTTTAAACCAGACTACTATCGGTATTAGTAGCATCTCCTAAACTTTTCAATTAATTAAAACCCTCCAATGATGAGAGGGTTTTTTGTTTCGAAGGTATCGCTTATTGTATCTTAAGTCAATGAACTAGTCTTGAGTCTATTTATTAGCTTAGCAAAACTTATATTTACATTTTTTCAGTGTATTTTCATTAACCTGATGAAAATTTCAAAGCATTTCTTTTATCTTATAACTCTCTTGCCAATCCTTCAATTTGAGAATATGATTAACAATTTATAATGATAGAACCCGAAGATTACGCAAGAGAAAACGAAAGACTTCAACTCTTGTGTTCGTATGCTATTTTAGATACACTTCCAGAAAAGGATTATGATAACCTAGCAAAACTCGCGGCTGAAATATGTGGTACCCCGATTTCTTTAGTCACTCTTTTAGACGATAATCGTCAATGGTTCAAATCTAATTACGGGCTAGAAATGAGTCAAACACCAAAAGAATTTGCTTTTTGTGCACATGCTATAAAAGACGACACCAAAATTCTTATGGTGGAAGATGCACGAAAGGATATCCGCTTTAAGGGCAATCCCTTAGTAGAGGATGAACCCCATATTGTATTTTATGCGGGTGTTCCATTAAGGGGTGCAGATGGATTACCCCTAGGCACCCTATGTGTAATTGATCATCAGCCAAAACGCTTGAGCGAAAACCAAATAAGAGCCTTAAACATACTATCAAATCAGGTCATGAACCTTTTGGAACTTAGAAAAAAGAAAATGCAGCTTGAAATGGCAAACTCGGTCCTAGAAAGCAACAACCTCGCGTTGGAACGGTTTGCCAATCTAGTGGCTCATGATCTCAAATCGCCTTTGAATAATATCATATCACTTGCGCGATCTTTCAATGTTCTCTATGGTGATAAATTGACCGAAGAAGGCTTAAAATTGATTGGCTATATTCGAAATTCCGCCGACTCTCTTAAAAACCTTATTGACGGTCTGCTTGACTATAGTAAGTCTGTGTCGTTTGTCAAAGCGAAAAAATCGCCAATATTGCTAGAAACTTTTTGGAAAGATATAGCACAACTATTTTCATCAGTAGCCGACTGCGCTATCACCTTTAAATCGGATTTACAATATATCAACGCCAACACCATTGCGGTTCAACAAATAATAATAAACCTTATTTCCAATGCTATAAAATACAACGACAAAAAGCAAATAGAAATTGAGCTCTGCATAAAGGCTGCCGGCGAAAATTATCACATAACCGTTATGGATAACGGAATGGGAATCTCCAAAAAAAATCAAGACGAAATATTCGAATTGTTTCACACCCTTTCCATTAAAGACAGGTTTGGTAAAATAGGAACAGGTATCGGTTTGGCTACTGTAGCACGAACCGTTAACAATCTAGGTGGAAAAATAAGTATCGACTCTGAAATTGGAAAAGGTACAAGTTTTACCTGCATAGTAAGCAAATGAACTTTCTCTTCGCAACTTTATCTAGCATTGAACAGACAAAATTTTCTCGATTTCAATTAAAGTTATAGGCCTTTCAATATAGCCTTTTACCAACTGATGTTTGGTAGCCGCGTTCTGTTGCGTAGAAGTAATAAAGTTAGAAACTGCATAAATTGCTACGTTTTCCATTTGGGCAGAGACTTTATTTAGCCTCTCTAAAAATTCCCACCCGTTCATTCCGGGCATTTTCAGGTCGAGCAATATGATATCAGGAATATTACGTTTTCTCTCAAAGGCATCCACAAGGTTTGCGAGCCCGAGTTCACAACTCTCGAAACTAAAGACCTCGCAAGGTACACTTGCTTGATCAATAACTATCTTAACTGCGAATTCAGAAACGATATTATCGTCAATAATATAAATGATAGGCTTCATATTTATGAAAAAATAAAGAACCTAGGTTCCAGTATCAAATGTAGTACTATAAAACGATTTTTAATCTATTTTGTAAGAAAAATCTTGTCTTTTTAAGTAATCCTTGCGCTAAGGCCAGATTCAGACAAACCGACTTATTTCCTCCCCGATCTTTAAAAGTGCTTTAGTTTCGTCTTCTGTAAAATCATAGGGGACTGGTTTGGCAATGCCTAAAGTACCGAACAGAGTTTCGCTTCGAAGCATCGGTACGGCTATTGACCCTTCTACCCTGGTTTCTTTTGCCGCAGGTCTAGCGACCCCAGAATTATCTGTTTGAAGATTGCACATTTCCACGGGCTCACGACGTTCGGCCGCTATACCGGCCATACCTTTTCCGATAGGGATTTCAGATACTTTGGGAATCAAAAAAGGAGGAATCCCAATTTGGGCCTTTAATTCTAAAAGAGATGTTTCCACATTTAAAAAATGTAGGGTGCCCGTAGTACAATCGAAAGATGAGATAATTTTTGAAAGCAACTGTTCCCAATCAAAATCGGGAGATTTCAACAGCTTTGAAACTTCATCAAATAGAAGATTCTCTTTTTTACCCATTGTCTCTAGGTTTCTTAATCAATTCAATGTGCAGTGCTCTGCCCCTTGAGTTTTGTCATCAACTCCCTATATTTTTTTGCATCTTCAAGTGAGTGGTTGCCAAAATCTTCAATTATACTATGCTGAATATTGTTGGCTTTCAAAAAAATCGATACCCGTTCCAGTTTTTCGGGAGTGCCCTTAATTTCAATCTTTGCCATTTTATAATCATTATTTAAAGTTCTATATCGAGAAGGTAAGATATAAAATATTCGTTACAAAAGAATATAAAGACAGAAGTAATGAAGAAAGGACACTACCGTCCAAAAAAAACTCCCATTTTCTCTAGAATTTAAAGAAAAGGGAGCATTTCAGTTTAAAAAAGAAAGGTACTTAAGCCTCAAAAGGCTCGATGGAAACATACGATTTTCCACCAGCTTTCTTTTCGAATTTTACTAGTCCGTCGACACGGGCATGCAACGTATGGTCTTTTCCGGCATATACGTTTGCCCCGGGATTATGCTTCGTGCCACGCTGACGTACGATAATATTTCCGGCGATTGCCGCTTGGCCTCCGAATATCTTAACGCCCAAGCGTTTCGATTCCGATTCCCTTCCGTTTTTCGAACTACCTACACCTTTTTTATGTGCCATGATATTAAATTTTAATCGATGCCTTC
>Ga0114952_1001135_pt1 | contig 23635 bp, 18 predicted proteins | sample SidtaG_2_FD_87303 | JGI IMG/M metagenome (GOLD analysis project Ga0114952, IMG submission 87303) | Marine algal microbial communities from Sidmouth, United Kingdom - Sidmouth_Asex2 metaG | ecosystem: Host-associated > Algae > Red algae > Unclassified | place: Sidmouth, United Kingdom | collected...
GCGTAACTGGATCTATAATCATCCCACTTTCTGATCGCTTGACGGACCGTACCATTTCAGCTTGTGCATCGATGGACATATTTTTATGTATCATACCGATACCTCCTTGTCTGGCAATCGCGATAGCCAAATTATTTTCTGTAACGGTATCCATGGCAGCGGATACTATAGGTACATTAATGCGAATATCAGTAGTGAGCTGGGTAGATATGTCTACTTCTCTAGGCAACACTTCTGAGTGCGCGGGGATCAATAAAACATCGTCAAATGTGAGGGCTTCAGGGATTAACTTGGAAGTCAATCCGTTCAGGGTAGATAAGTTTTGTAAAGAATTTACGTTTTCCATGCGTAAAATTACCACTTTTTATCTTTATTTGAAAGTGCTATTTTATAAATAGCTCGATTGACAATAGATTTATTCAACAATATGACTTTTCACAGATATGTTAGAGCTAAAGGATGACGAATATTTTATGAAGCAAGCATTTAAGGAAGCCGAAAAAGCGCTGGACGAAGGAGAAGTGCCAGTAGGCGCAGTGGTCGTCTGTCAGAACCAAATAATAGCCAGAGCTCATAATCAGACACAGTTATTGGATGATGTGACGGCGCATGCTGAGATGGTTGGAGTGACAACAGCTACCTCTAATGTCGGCTATAAATATCTAAACAATTGTACGCTATACGTAACTTTGGAGCCTTGTGTAATGTGCGCGGGTGCGCTGTTTTGGGCTAAGCTAGGTAAGCTAGTATATGGAGCGAAAGATGAAAAGCAAGGTTATTCTAGATACTCAAATTTACTCCATCCCAAAACCAAGGTTCTACAAGGTCCGATGGCGGAAGAGTCACGGGAACTGCTGCAAGCTTTCTTTCAATCTAAACGAAAAAAGAGCAGCTAGTTTCTTACACTAACTGCTCGATTTTAGTTCTCAAAGTATTATTGCGTGTTGTGAATTTGCAGGCGATAAATACACGAGCTATTCACGAGTAATAATCTTTTTATTGCAAAGTAAAATTTTATAGAACCTTGTGGATGTCTTTCGATTAACCACCGTTAGATCCTTTCTTTTTACTTGCTACATTAGGCTTATTGGTAAACTCATCCTCTGCTCTAAAAATGTTGAGCTTCTCCTCTTCGTCTCCCATCTTAAATGTTACAGAATACTTTCCTGCTTTTTCATTTCTTAGGTTGATTTCGAATTCATTTAAGCCTTCCTCCATATTCCGATTGGTGCTAAAAATGACATCTCCTTTGTAAGATTTTAATGTGTACTGCAGTTCTCCAGCGCTGAATGCATTGATAGAGACAAAAAACTTGTCTTTCACTGCAATGTCGCTAAAATCAGCAATCATGAAATTGTTGGTCAATTTCTTTTCCACTCTTACCATCTGTGTGATACTCTCTGTACCATCTTTGTCTGCTTGACGTAGCCTGTAGTATACAGTCTTGTCAGTTACTTGAATGTCCATGTAACGGTAAGTGATTTCTTTGTTCGAAAATCCAGCCGCTTCTATATCAGCTACATTTTCAAAGTCCACTCCGTTGATGGATTTTTCTACATAAAAAGCTTGACTATTGATCTCAGATGAAGTCACCCAAGATAAAAAGTTACCAATTTCGAATTCCTCAGAGTTTACTGTTAAGGTCTCTAAGTAGTCGACTTTGGCTTGCATCATAAACGGGATGCACATAAAAAGCCCCAAATATAGTGTTTGGGGGAAGGATTTCTTTTTTAGATGCTTTGCTATCATTTCCTTCCGGTTTTTAAATTAGTTAATTAATACTGACAATATGCAGGAGTTAGAGGGCGGATTAGGTCAGGAAAGTCGGTTTTTGTGACGTTAAAATGGCGTTAATCAGTGGTTAAACTGTATTAATACTAAGGTTTTGCGGCGTTTTTATGTATACATTGTTCCACAGAATAATGTGTTACTTTCACCAAAAAAATCTGATATGAAACTCATCCAATTTATATGCTTACTAGCGTTAATGTCTTGTTTATTCAACTGTAGTCCTAGATTGAGCCCATTTACGCAGGAGCTCCAAGAAGAAAACAATTGGTCAGAAGCAGATTTAAAGAAAATTCAGTTCTACGTCTCTCAAGATATTAGACTATATCGTGACTTCCAGACAGGACAATCAAAAATAGAAGACGGAAAAGTCCGGATGGTAAACGGTCGAAAGGTCGAAGAAATCATTATTAGCTCAGGTACCCCAGGAGTGATGGTCCTTAACCCTAAAAGTGACCGTATTGCTATCTCCTTTGAGGATGGTAAAGGAAAGTATCTAATGTTTGGACCTAACCCTAAATTTGGCGATAAATATGTACTGCTCGCAAAGGAGTGGAAAAAGAGCGGAGGTACCATTACCTATGATGGACGTCCATTCAAGACTGATGCGGACAGTGCCTTTTCAGCATTAATGATAGATCTGAAAAAGATCAGGCGTACAAAAGTAAATTCGCGAGTAGCGAAGGGTAGAAGATTATAATGCTTACTCTTATAATAAAAGAATCTATTCAATAGACTTTATGAACCCTGCATCCTGCTTGAATTACTTACTTATTCAAACAGAGATACTACTTCTCTAAGCCATCTAAGAAAGGTACAAATTTGAATTTTTCGAAATGTTCAGTATGAAAAGTGCCATCTGCATTTTTTGTGATCCGCATCATGGTTTGGGTAACGTCGCCGACTGGTATTACCAGATGTCCTCCAGTCGCGAGTTGATTCAATAGTGATTTTGGAATCTCTGGTGCTGCAGCTGTCACGATAATTTTATCAAATGGCGCAAACTCAGCTAACCCTTTATATCCATCTTTGAAAAAAAAGCGAATTCCCTTTAAGCCCATGGCATATAGCAATTTCTTAGATTTTAGATGCAGCTTATGGTGTCTTTCTATAGTATATACTCTAGCCCCTAGCAAGCTAAGTATGGCAGCTTGATATCCAGATCCAGTACCTATCTCCAGCACCTTGTCTCGCTTTTTTATATTTAGCAATTGAGTCTGATAAGCTACCGTATATGGCTGAGAGATAGTTTGTCCACTTTCTATGGGGAAAGCTTTGTCTTCGTAGGCATGTTCTTCAAAAGCCTTTTCCATGAAGTAGTGTCGCGGCAGCGCGTACATTGCATGCAGTACATTGATATCTGTAATACCCTTAGCTTTTACTGTGGATACTAATTTCTTTCTTAATCCTTTATGCCAAAAGAGATCTTTCATGCTGTGTACTTACCCATTTTTTAGGCGGAAGAAAATAATGTTAAACCAGTATTATTATGTGCATAAAGATAGTGGATTAGGCTGATTTTCTGGTCATAACTAAAACCTGATTTGTGATTTTTACGTATCTTGTGAAAAAGAATATTTCATGGCGACAAAGATAAAATTTGGTACAGATGGCTGGAGAGCTATTATTGCAGACGATTATACGGTAGATAATGTCAGAAGAGTGACAGAAGGGACAGCCCTATGGATGAAGCAAAAAGGCTACGAAACAGTAGTTATTGGACATGATTGCAGATTCGGTGGACAACTTTTCGCTGAGACAACCACCTCTATTTTCGGTGCGCACGGCATTAAAGTCAAATTGGCGAAGGGATTCGTTTCGACTCCGATGGTTTCTTTAGGTGTAGTCAAGACCAAGGCTGACTTAGGTGTAGTGATAACCGCTAGTCATAATCCACCTTCTTATAATGGATTCAAATTGAAGTCAAACTTTGGAGGACCTACTATTCCAAAAGATATAGCAGCGGTAGAAGCATTATTACCAGATGTTTGTAGCGCAGAACCTATGCCACTCACAGAGATGGTGGAAAAGGGCCTGCTAGAATATGTAGACTTAGAGACAATATACTTAGATCATGTCAAGGCTAATTTTGATTTAGACTTGATTAATAATGCAGATTTTAAAATTGCATATGATGCGATGTATGGTGCTGGTCAAAATGCAGTACGGAAATTACTGCCAGGTGCTGTACTGCTTCACTGCGACGACGATCCCTCATTCAAGGGACAAGCACCAGAGCCAATCCACAAAAATCTTATAGCTCTTTCGGAGACGATCAAGAATGATCTAAATATCACAGTCGGTCTAGCTAATGATGGTGACGCAGATAGAATCGGGATGTATGATGAAGACGGAAATTTCGTAGATTCTCATCATTTACTCTTATTGTTACTTAACTATATGGTGAAGTATAAGAATGAAACGGGTAAAGTCATTATTACTTTTTCTGTTACGGATAAAATGGAAAAGCTTGCGAAGCAGTTTGGCTTGGATGTAGAAGTGACGAAGATAGGCTTTAAATATATTGCTGAGATTATGACTCAGGAGGATGTGGTGGTAGGTGGCGAGGAATCTGGTGGTCTTGCTGTCAAAGGCCATATTCCGGAGCGGGATGGTATCTGGATGGGACTACTGGTGATGGAGTTCATGGCGAAGACTGGCAAAACTATTAAGCAACTGGTACAAGATATTTATGATATGGTGGGCACTTTTGCCACTGGTCGTGATGACCTTCGCATAACAGAAGAGCTGAAGCAAAGTATTATCGAAAACTGTAGAAATAGTGTTTACCCAGCATTTGGGGATTATAAAGTGAGCAGCACAGAAAGTTTAGATGGCTACAAGTTTTGGTTAGCCGAGGACAAGTGGCTGATGATTCGTCCTTCTGGTACGGAGCCTGTTCTGCGTGTGTATGCACAGGCACCAGATCATAAAGAAGTGCGAAAAATTTTAGATGCAGCACAAGGCACACTTTTGCAAAAAGCGACAGCATAAAAAATTTTTCTACTATGATAAAAATTGACTGTTCTACTCGGGTAGACAGTCTTTTTTGTTTGGGAATATTTATATTCCGTTTTAGTAAAAAGAAAAATTCCGAATTCCCTACCTGCGCTTTTTCTTAGCACTGGATCACGGGGTTGCAAGGCCTAGCCTTGACGGAACACTATTTTTTTACATCCTCATACACCATCGCCTGGTGCGGTATATTATCTTCTAGATAGCTATCGCCAGTAGTTGTAAAACCTAAATTTTGGTAAAATTTATCCAAGTATGTTTGGGCAGATATTTTGATCTGCTGACTTGGGAAGAGCAAGTTGCAGTATCCTATAGATTTTTGCATAATGGCAAGACCAGCTCCCGTACCTCTTATTTTTTTTGAGACTACTACGCGTCCTATAGAGCAGTAATCTTGATAAGATATACCTTTAGCTAATAATCTAGTATACGCTACAATATCTCCACCTTCATCAGTACCAATCAAGTGATGACTTTCTAAATCCTTGCCATCCGCATCCAAATATGGACAGTCTTGCTCCACTATAAACACTTCCTGTCGAAGTCGCAAAATATCATACAATTGGATTTTTGTTAATTCATTGAAGGTGTAGCAAGAATAATTCAGAGTCATATAAGTAATAGTATATAAAAATTATCCCCCAAAAAAACAAAACCTTTCTGAGATATCTCAGAAAGGTTTTGCTTTTTAACAGAAGAAATATTTATTTATCCTCCGTATAATTTGGTGATCGGTGTATTTTCGCATTTCATCCAATCAGGAATAGGTTCTCCATCTTCGGATATAAAGTTTACTTGACCTTCATCAGTTATTTCGTATTCCCAAACATGTTGCTTTCTCGTAGTATCTAATAGTGAGCTACCGATAGTAAGGATATATTTAACGTTCCAGCCAATTGCAGTTTTTTCTATTTCTATATCATTACCTTTTACTTCAGGTATGCCAAGATCAATCTCAATGATTCCTTCAATATTGTAGAACTCATTTGCCAGTGCAGCCATATTAATAGGATCTGCAGCTCTGATAACAAGTACATCCTCAGTATCAGTCCATTGCTTTTGGTTTTCTATGACTAAATCATATTCATCTAATAGGTCATTAAATTCTTCAGAGGTAGTTTCAGCAATCCCTTCATTAAGTAAATTTGCCCACTCAGCATCTTTACTGTACACAATTTTCAATTGATCAATGGATGGATTGGGAAACGTATGCACGTTGCAGCGCGCGATTGATTTCGCAGTTTCGCCTGATAAATAGACATTTTTAAGCATCTCAAAAATGGATTCTATCTTCTCATACGGAATTTCAATAGTTCCGAAGCGTAAGTCTTCTGGGCCTGCTTCTAGCCTCAGCGCAAGACGAGCAGCATCTCTTTTGTATTTGCGGATTAGTTTATCAGGGACAGCTTCAACACGCGGATCTACCACTGTGTTTCGCTCTCGATCACCTAGGCTCGCATATTGAGCCTCCGCGAAGTAGCAGATGAATGAAAAAATTAATAATAGCGTCACTCGCATATCTCTTGGGTTTGATATCTCTGGTCTATGTAATCAATATGCAGACCAAATCGGAGAATTATGTACGAAGTGCCCCCAATTCTGTGACAGGTAATATTCTTATCCTAGAACCTTAATTAGCTTTTCTGCGAGTTCTAACCCTATATTTCGTTGAGCTTCACTAGTAGCTGCACCTATGTGAGGTGACATTGAGATATTAGGATTATTTAACAATTCTTTACGAGGTTGAGGCTCATTCTCAAAGACGTCAAGACCAACACCGCCAAGCTTACCAGATTCTAGGCCAGCTAACAAAGCTTCTTCATCATAGGTCCCACCACGAGCTGTATTTATGAGTATAGCGCCATCCTTCAATTTGGCAATTTCCTCCTTTCCGATAAGCGCTTTTCCGCCTGAAAATGGAATATGCACAGAAATAAAGTCACTAGAAGAAAGCATAGTGTCCATGTCCACTGTAGTAAGTCCTACAGAGACAGGACTTAAACCTCCTCCTAATTTGAGTTCTATATTCGTCTTATCGACCATTTTGTCTACTGCCATCACTTCCATTCCCAAAGACAAGGCTATACGAGCCGTTTCTTGACCGATTCTGCCAAGTCCAATGATGCCCATCGTCTTTCCTCGCAACTGAATTCCTTTGGCATAAGCTTTCTTTAGTGTCTTAAAATCACCAGTCGCCATCTCGCGATTAGCCTTGTGGATGGATCTTGACAAAGCATATATATGAGCAAATGCCAATTCAGCAACAGCTTCAGAAGATGCAGCAGGCGTATTGATTACTTCAATAGATTTTGACTTAGCATGATCTACATCTATATTATCTAGCCCTACGCCCCCTCTAGCAATAGCCTTTAGGTTTGGACAAGCGTCAATGAGATCCTTTCGTACCTTAGTAGCACTTCTGACACAAATGGCATCATACTCTGGCAGCTTGGCTGCTAGTTCATCTTGAGGAATCTTATTGGTGTCAACAGTGAAGCCTGCATCTTCCATCATTTTTTGACCATCAGGATGAATGCCGTCATTGATAAGTATCTTAGCCATGCGTGGTATGTTTAACTATGTAAAATAAGGTGTTTAAAATATTAGACAAATGTAATTAGATATCCCTTATTTATAGTCATATGAGGAGAAATTTTGGATTACTACGAGATAATGGTTATTTTTTTAATTGAGACTGGTGATTAGCTTCTAGTTATCCGTTTTTATTTTTGATAATTCTGCTTGTAGTTTTTTTATTTCGCTATTTTTCTCTCGCAGTTGATGTTTCATTTCTTCTATCTGTCGATAGATTTCATCGCGTTCTTCATCTGTCATTGAATCATCTACTTCATAACTTTTGACAGGCTTATCCGTTTTTGTAGAGAGACCCAGCAGCGTTTTGATGTTGCCAATGCCATCTTGTCCAGTAGCGAAGGAAATTCCTAGATAGAGAATAGGTGTGGAAACCAATAAGAATAAAATTAATTTGGTAAAGTTAGTTACCTTTTTTTTGCGTCGTGCCATATTATTCACTTTCGGTCTAAGATAGATAAAAACACTCTTTGAAACAATCAAATAGTATAAGTGGAGTGCATTACATTTTATTAATTAGTTAACGTGAATATTATTAATAAATTTGATCTCTTAAAATAGTGATAGGCAGAATATGAATGAAGCTTTTATATATGATGCAGTTAAGACACCACGCGGCGCAGCCAAGAAGTCAGGTGCTTTATATCAAATAAAACCTATAGAATTGCTTGCAAATTGTTTGCATGCCATCAAGCAACGAAATGATTTGGATACATCATATGTAAATGATGCAATAATAGGATGCGTGAGCCCAGTCGGTGAACAAGGAGCTAATATAGCAAAATCGGCATTATTGTTTGCGGATTGGAGCAATAAGGTTTCTGGTTTTCAACTTAATCGTTTTTGTGCCTCGGGTCTTGAAGCTGTAAATCTTGCTGCTATGAAAATCAGAAGTGGATGGGGAGATTTAGTAGTAGCAGGTGGGACCGAGAGTATGAGTCGCACAGCCATAGAGTCAGATGGTGGCGCTATGTTATTTGACCCAGATGTAATTACCCATATTGGCTATGTACCTCAAGGGATCTCCGCAGACTTGATAGCTACACTCGAAGAATATGATCGCGCAACTTTGGATGCATACGCGCTCCAATCACAACAAAGAGCCGCGAATGCTTGGGAAAAAGGCTATTTCGAGAGTGAAACTATACCTATATATAATACAGCTGGCTTGTTAGTTCTAGATAGAGACGAGCATCCTAGACCAAATACCACGGCAGCGGACTTAGCAAAACTAAAGCCTGCATTTGAGGAAATAGGCGCTGCGGGTTTTGATGCTATTGCTATGCGTAAGTATCCAGTGGTAGAAAGAATTAACCATCTCCATACTGCAGGTAATTCTAGTGGTATGGTGGATGGTTCTGCGCTGATGCTAATAGGTAATGCGGAAATTGGAAAACAACTTGGTTTCACCCCAAAGGCAAAAATAATAGCAGTAGCTAATGCAAGTACGGATGCTACACTGATGCTACAAGGCCCAACTCCAGCTGCAAAACTTGCACTAAAAAGTGCAGGGTTGACAAAAGAAGATATCGATCTTTGGGAAATGAACGAAGCATTTGCTTCCCCCGTATTGAAATTTCAAAGAGATATGGATATTGATCCAGCATTGCTCAATGTAAATGGAGGTGCCATTGCCATGGGACATCCTCTAGGCGCTACTGGCTGTATGATCCTAGGAACACTTATGAATGAGCTGATCCGTAGAAATAAAAAAACAGGACTTGCTACACTTTGTGCAGGAGGGGGAATGGGCATAGCCACTATTATAGAAATTGTATAAACAGATATGATACAATACAAAAAAGATATTGAAAATATTGCAGTCATCAATCTAGAGATGGAAGGCAGAGAAAGCAATATTATTAATCATCAATTATATAAAGCTTTAGAGCCAGTTTTTGACCACTTGCTAAAGGAAAAAGATAAGGGTGCACTCAAAGGAATCATCTTCACTTCTAGCAATAAGACCTTTCTTACAGGTGGCGATTTAGAATATGTCTATAAGACAGACTCTCCTGCAGAACTCTATGCTTACTCTCAAGAGATTCAATCCTTTTTTAGAAAGTTTGAAGCGCCAGGTGTACCTGTGGTAGCAGCTATTAATGGCTCCTCACTAGGGCTTGGCTTTGAGTTGGCACTAGCATGTCACTATAGAATAGTAGTAAATAATAATAGTATCCAACTGGGAAATCCAGAAATAGAACTGGGACTAATGCCAGGTGGAGGAGCGACTATACGCTTACTATGGATGCTCGGTATAGAAAATGCATACAACGTACTTACCAAGCAGAAAAAATTTAACCCTAAGGAAGCACTAGAGAGGGGTATCATCGACGAATTAGTCGATAGACCAGAAGATTTAGTGGCAGTTGCTACACAATGGATTCGGCAGAATAATCAGGGAAGTAGACAATGGGATCAGAGATCAGGGCAAGCACCAGTTTCAAAAGATAAACTTAGGATAACGCTCAAAACCGTTCAACGCTTGACAGCCTCCTTAGTGAATTCTAACTACGCAAATTTTCCTGCACATTTGAGCATTCTTAATACTTTAGCGGAAGGTATAAAGTTAGATTTTGACACAGCCTGTAAGATAGAAAGTCAGCACTTTTCAGAATTGGTTATAAAACAAGATACCAAAAACATGATGAAAACCTTCTGGTTTGATTTGAATAAAATCAAAAAAGGAGAAATGCGCCCCAAGGGTTTTGGGAAATTTAGAGCGCGTAAGGTAGGGGTCATTGGTGCCGGTATTATGGGTACAGGTATCGCACTGAGCTGTCTTATACATGGACTGGAAGTAGTTATGAAAGATGTATCGGAAGCTATCGCAATAAAAGGTAGAGACCTCGTGCATCAGAAGTTAGACGAGATGGTACAAACTAGTAGAATCTCTGAAGAGTTATCCGTCAAAGCAAAAGCAAATTTTACAGCTACGGAAGATATTACCCTGTTTGACAAATGCGATCTCATCATCGAGGCTGTTTTTGAAAATAAGAATTTAAAAGTAAAAGTAGCCAAAGAGGCAGATGCTTATGTGGACGAATATTCCTTCTTTGGGACGAATACGGTTTCTATACCTATCTCAGATTTAGGATCTGTATTTAAGATTCCGAAGAATTATGTCGGGCTACACTTTTTTAGTCCCGTAGAAAAGATTCATCTATGCGAAATTGTTAGAGGTAAGGAAACTTCAGAAGAAACAATTGCACGCGCTTTTGATTTTGTAAAGCAGATAAAAAAGATACCAGTGCTCGTAAAAGACAACTGGGGATTTTTTGCGGCACGGGTGCAGAATACTTACATATTAGAAGGGATACAGATGCTGCAAGAAGGATTCTCAGCGGCGTCAATAGAAAATCTTGGAAAGCAAGCAGGGATGACCAGAGCACCCTTAGCTCTAGCAGACTCACTAAGTCTTGGACTGGTACTAGGGTATGAGCAGCAAGCAGCGAATCATTATGGCTCTCGGTATATTGAACATCCTGCAGTATCTGCATTGAATAAAATGATGATGGACGCGGCTCGTCCTGGACGTCCAAGCAAGAGGGGATTTTATGAGTACGATGATAATAGCGCAGACCGTATTTGCCTATGGAGAGAGATGGAGTCGATCTTCCCGACTACTCGAGTAGTTTTTGATTTTTATGAACCGAAGGAAAGATTGCTGATTGTGCAAGTCTTAGAAGTACTTTGGTGTCTACATGAAGGAGTGGTTCAGTCTGTAGCAGAGGCAAATCTTGGCAGTATCTATGGCTGGGGTTTTCCAGCTTTCAAAGGTGGTGCTGTGCAATATATCACTGACTATGGGAAGGAAGCTTTCATTGCACGTTGTGCACATTATGAAGAGCAGCATGGTCCGAGATTTCAAGTTCCAGATATTATACATAAAATATTACCAGCATGATCTTGAGAGACAAGATAAAGGATTTAGCAAATAAGGAATTCTCTAATACGCGGAAAACCCGCAGGCATCTGCACCAGCATCCTGAACTCAGCTTTCAAGAAAAAAAAACTGGAAAATATATTGCCAACTTTCTCAAAGCACTTGGAATAAAGCATGAGACCAGGTGGGCTGATAATGGGGTAGTAGCTTACATACAGGGTAAGCAATCTAACAAACGTGTAATCGCATTGCGTGCAGATATCGATGCACTTCCAATAACTGAAGCAAATAAGGTTTCTTATAAATCGAAAAATCCTGGCGTGATGCATGCCTGTGGGCATGATGTACATACTGCTAGTCTGCTAAGTACAGCAAAAATTTTACACCTACTAAAAGAGGATTTTGGCGGCACGCTAAAATTGATTTTTCAGCCAGCTGAAGAAAAATTACCTGGTGGTGCATCTATATTGATCAAAGAAGGTATCCTAAAAAATCCAACACCTGTTTCTATTCTCGGACAACATGTGCACCCTCCCTTAGAAGTGGGAAGCATTGGTTTGCGTGCAGGTCAATACATGGCTTCTGCGGATGAAGTATATGTCACCGTACTAGGAAAAGGGGGGCACGGTGCTTTACCGCATGACTGCATAGATTCGATTGTGATCGCCGCGCACATAATCACCGCACTACAGCAGCTGGTCAGCAGAAATGCAAATCCTACAACACCAACAGTACTGACTTTTGGAAAAATTAATTCTTCTGGAGGAGCGACGAACATCATTCCGAGTGAAGTAAAGTTGATGGGTACTTTTCGCACTATGGATGAAAAATGGAGAGTAGTCGCGCATAAAAAAATGAAGAAAATGGCGGAGACGCTCGCCAAGTCTATGGGCGGCACCTGCGAATATAATATTAAGAAGGGCTATCCTTCGCTAATTAATGATCCTGAACTTACGCATCGAGTCAAAGATTTTGCGGTAGATTACCTTGGAAAAAAGCAGGTAGTAGATTTACCAATCCGCATGACCGCAGAAGATTTTGCATATTATTCTCAGCGGATGCCTGGGTGTTTTTACCGTCTCGGCACTGGGAATAAAAAGAAGGGTGTAATCTCGCCAGTTCACACATCCACATTCGATATTGATGAGGAATCGTTACGTCTGAGCACAGGGCTGATGGCTTGGTTAGCTGTGAAGGAATTGGGGAATTAGTAGAATATCTCTTATTTATATCGCAGGTTTTAATAAAAAGGGGAGACAAGCCTTCCAGGACTGGCATTAACTATGATGAACTTTACAAACTATCTACTGCTATCGCGGAAGCCTAAGCTGGAGCTCGATAAGCGGAGCGCGTAGAGACAAAGGATGTAAGCGGCATCGCGTTGTCATGCCCTCTTTGGCATGACAATGCGATATAGCGGTCAGCCTGTGCCCGGCACGCTTTTTCAGCGGGCTCGGGATGACCCCAACACCATATATTTATTTAATTGTAATATATCTCAAACCTTTGCAACTTGGGCTTACGGGAATGCGTAATTATACTGAGCAACCCCAAAAGCAGCTTGATAATTAGCATAATTGAACCAAGAAGATGATTTTTTGTGCAAAATGTGCTAATTTGAACGTAAACTCTTTATAATCCATATAACACACTTATCTAAATGGCAAGAATATTAGTAGTAGATGACGAGAGCAGTATTCGCAAAACACTGCGTGAGATACTAGAATTTGAAAAGTACGAAGTGAACGAAGCGGCGGACGGATTAGACTGTTTGGTCAAGCTGAAGAAGCACAAGTATGATGTGATCATCATGGATATCAAGATGCCAAAGATGGACGGAATGGAAGCGCTAGAACGCGTGCAATTGTTGGCTCCTGATACGCCTGTAGTCATGATATCTGGTCACGCCAATATAGATACTGCGGTAGAAGCAGTGAAAGTGGGGGCCTTTGATTTTATCTCGAAGCCGCCAGATCTCAATCGTCTACTGATCACCATCAGAAATGCGATGGATAAGTCAGCGTTAGTGACAGAGACGAAGGTACTGAAGAAGAAGGTGAGTAGGGTAAAGACACCAAAGATCATCGGTGAATCGAAGCCGATCATGGAAATAAAAAATACGATAGATCGAGTGGGTCCTACCGACGCGCGTGTATTGATCACAGGAAGCAATGGTACGGGTAAAGAATTAGTAGCAAGATGGCTGCACGAAAAGAGTGGTCGTGCGGATGGACCAATCATAGAAGTAAACTGTGCCGCAATACCTAGCGAGTTGATCGAGAGTGAACTGTTTGGCCATGAAAAAGGATCATTTACGGGTGCCTACAAGCAGAAGATTGGAAAGTTTGAGTTAGCAAATGGCGGAACTATATTTCTAGATGAGATAGGGGACATGAGCCTTAATGCGCAAGCTAAAGTGCTAAGGGCGCTCCAAGAAAGTAGGATCACAAGAGTAGGTGGAGATAAGGAAATCCAGGTAGATGTACGTGTACTCGCTGCGACGAACAAAAACCTACAAAAAGAGATAAATAATGCTCAATTTAGAGAGGATCTTTACTACCGGTTAGCGGTAATACTGATACATGTACCGCCATTGGATGATCGTAAGGATGATATCCCGTTGCTAGTAGATCACTTCAATAATATGATCTGTCAGGAATATGGTGTAACTCCTAAACTTATAGATACGGATGCTATGGCAGCACTACAAGATGTCAGCTGGTCTGGAAATATTAGAGAATTGAGAAACGTAGTAGAACGGTTAATCATCTTGAGCCAAGAGAAAATAACGAAGCAAGATATACTAAGCTTTGTGGTGGCGTCGAGTGGTCAAAATCTGACTAAGCTGCAAGAAATATTTAGCAAATTTGAGGATGTAGACGCTTTACACTCTTTTATCAGCAAAGAGTTTGAGAAGTACCAGCAGCCCAGCTGAAAGAAAAATTGAAAAAAAGAAAATTAATAACAATAGGTAAAAGGCCTGCTATAACGGCAGGTTTTTTTTATGCATGTATGAGTTCATTGCGTAATATAACGAATTGCATAAAGTGGATTATTTTGGCTGAAATTTTTGATTTTGGAAATTTAGTGATGCCTGTGCGACATCTCGTTGGCGTGCCTGAGCATCAGTGAATGGAGAAAATGAGAAATATACCCAGAAGAAAATTTTTTGGTTTTGAGAGTACTCGGAGTGGACTCCAGTGTCACCGCATAAATGATAGGTTGGTATATCATATCTATTTGTTAGTTTTGTCTTTAAGTACCATTTCAAACTACAAATGGCATAACAATAATATAAAAATTGAGAGATGAAAAACTTGGATGAGGATTTAAATGAGATAGAGCAGATTGTAGATAGTAAAGAACACGGAAAGCGGATGAAGCAGTGGACAAAGATCAAGGGTGAAAACGCGTGGACAATGTTCAAAGTTATCGCAGAGTTTGTGGATAGCTTCGAGGTGATGAATAAGATAGGGCCTTGTGTTTCTATTTTTGGATCGGCAAGAACAAAGCCTGACCATCCCTACTATAAAATGGCAGAAGCGGTAGCTAAGCGAATGGTCGACGAAGGATACGGTATCATCACGGGTGGTGGTCCTGGTATCATGGAGGCTGGTAACAAAGGTGCTTTTGATGCTAACGGAATTTCTGTGGGGCTGAATATTGACCTTCCGTTTGAGCAAAGTCATAACGCTTATATTCATTCATCTTTCAATCTTGACCACAGATACTTTTTTATAAGAAAAGTTATGTTCGTGAAGTATGCGCAGGCATTTGTAGTATTACCTGGTGGGTTTGGTACATTGGATGAACTGTTCGAGGTGCTTACCTTGATACAAACAAAAAAAATAACGCGTGTTCCCGTGATACTTGTAGGTACAGAATTTTGGGGCGGCATGCGTGAATGGATAAATAATGTGATGCTGGAGCAAGCGCATAATATATCTGAAAAAGATATGGACTTGATCCCTATAGTAGATACCCCTGAAGAGGTGGCTACGATTATTAATAAATTTTATGAAGGGGAGGATAGCTCTTTTGAACCTAACTTTGAATTGTAAAATAGGAGATTTTCAGAGACTATAATCTTGGAAGATTTATAGGTGCACCACTTCCGGAACGTTGGCCGGTGTTTTCATTCGATTCATCGGATGATTTCTTGTTGCTGTTCTGATCTAAGAAGCGCCAACTAAGTCCGAAACGAAAAGCAAGTTCTTTTTGTGGATAATAAGGGACTTGGTAGAAAACATCAGTTGTCAATAGAGAGCTGATGTTTTCCATTTTTAGGAAGATGCGAAATGTCTCGACTACAAATCCAAAGTGTACGTCAAGTGCAGGATATAAATCTACCGCTCTTTCTTGCTGCGTGAAAAATTGCCCCAAAGCGGGATTGAATCCATTGGCAAAGTAAGGCGCATTGAGTCTTAAATCAAAGCCAAGACGAGCCAGCATAATATTGTTGAAAATCTTGCGCTGCGCATATAGACTATGCCTCGACCACCAATCAGGAAGTTGGATAACTTCGTCGGTACTTTGCTGTACCATGACTACATTTTCGAGATGAAAAATATTCCACTTGAAATCCTTTTTGAGATATAGCTGCAATAAATTTATCGCTCCGCTTTTTTGGGCTGGATTTAGAGAGTCATCATAATACACATGATTATCTAAAAGGAAATAGGAAAGCCCAGCTTCTAATTTTTGCTTCGGTAGTAGATATTTAAATCCTAATTCGGAATTAAAAGACTTGTCAAAATTGTTGTTCCAGACAGGCACCTGCGTTACGAAATTTTGCTGTGCGTATTCGCTGGGGCTGTAGCGTTGCTGGCGGATCAAACCTTGTAAGATACCTAGTTTACCGAGCTGTAGTTCAGCAGTTGCTTTGAGTCTGAAATCTCCAATGTTATCGAGTACGCCTACCTGTCCAAATACATCCAAAGTTAAAGCTGCGATAGGATTGATCTTCCATGAGCCTTCCGCAAAAACGTTATTGAATATACGTTCATATCCTTCGCCATCAAAACGTGCATATTGATGTCTAATACCTAGCCGGATATCACCCAATATAGAAGGTACTTCTACTCCGTCTTTCAGCTTGACAGTGTTGAGACCAAAATAATTGTTCCACGCATTTTGATTGAGCACAACTCTTGCTCCCCGATCGTCCGTAGCTAAGTTCCCATAATACTCTTCGTTAAATGCAGTATCCGAGAAACGATAAAGGTCACTGGTGTATTTTACTTTGTGATCGATATTGAACACGCGACTGGTCACAGCTGTGCTATCATTTTTGCCAACGAGTGTGAAGGATTGAGATAGGGCGAAGGCGCGCATTCTGAAACGCAGTCTCGCTGATTCCTCCTCTATAGCACTTGGAATAGAAACCCCAACATCTAAAGTGTCTGCACTTTGTATAATGTCAAATAAATCTGTTACAGGTATAACGGGGTCACTTCTATCAATGCCGCCATTGTATAGTTGATTGATTTCATTATGTGCATAAGTAACAAATGCTTGATAGTTATTACCTGGTTTCTGAAAAGCTAGCCCTGCGAGAAAGCTCGTATTCTTTGCGGAAGGAAATGGGAAAAATGCTTGGCCATTAAGTGGAAGCGCAGATGTATTGAGCGAGTGAATAAGCCTATCGTGGGTGACTGATAGCTTGATTCCATTGTCAAAGCTTCGCCCAAATTCTCCGTGAAAGACATGGTCGTTTTGCTCGGTACCTTGAGAATAATAAAAATCTGAAAAAGCTTTGCTCTTGGTAAAAAACTTGATATCCGTTTCATATTTGATATAGGGCTCAAAGACATCGATACCTGCTCTGTTGCCTGACCGATCTTCCCATTGGTAAAAGAGGGGCAACATCGGGCCTCCGACAGCACCTAAGGTCGCATAATCAAATGCTCCACTTCTCGCAGGATCATATTGAAAAAAGCGCGTGCTGATGAGTGTGTCCGTGAACTGAATTATTTTCTCTGGATTGTCAGGGTAGAAGTAGAACACTTCATTGGTCTCAATAATAGCGACGGGCTTCTTCTTTCGTGCAGGAGGGCGTCGTGCGCCTATGTGTGTGCTGTCTTTTCTTATACTAGTTGAGTCTATTTTGATGTTTGTAGTATCTAGTGCTACTGGTATACTGTCTAACTTTGCAGGCAGCGTATCCCGCGGAACTATTATGGTATCCGTCGACATACCAATAGGAGAGCTACTATCCAATATTTGCCCATTTCCTACAAGGTAGCAGAAGGTCAGGAGAATAAATAAAATAGGCTTTTTATTGATAAGCAACTTTTTTTGTCAAAGATACTTTTTATAGTCTTTTAGTTGGATAGAGGGGTAAAAGATTTGGTGGGAGAAAAAAAGGAAGATTGCAGATGCAATCTTCCTTTTTAAGCTAATAGATATTCAATCCACGTTCATTCCACCACCAACCGTTCTGTATGAATAAACCCATCTCCTCGAACAGATAACAAGTACATTCCTGCAGCTACCTGCTGCGGAAGCGCAACAGAATTACCGCCCTGCAAAAAATCCATTTGCTGCAACCAAATCACCTTACCCGTAATATCCTGTATAGATACTTCCGCCTCCGTAAGCTTAGGATCTGCATTCGTAATCGTAAAATTATCTGTTACGGGATTTGGATGAATGCTAAGTAATGAATTTGTCGTAGCTACTTCTTGGGTGCTAACGCCATTGAGCATACCCCTACGCTGATCACAAGGCTCTTTGTCAATTGCCTCAAAAACAAATAAACCTTCTTGCATATCCGCTACGAGTACATTACCCGAAGGCAAGAATGGATAGACACCCCAAGCGCCTTTGAAGTTATTGGCATCAGGCTCTTTTGAAGTATCGTATTCCGCTATTCGTTCAGGATTAGCAGGGTCACTAATATCGTACACTTGCAGACCGTCGTAATAATAAGAAACGTATAGATAATCACAAGCCACTATCTGGTTGTGTGGTATACTTGTAGGTGAGGGATTACCTGCATCCATAAAGTTAATAACTTCCATATCGGTAGGATCACGCACATCTACTACCTTCATACGTCTACCGTGATTCTCATCGGCCATATAATAGTAGTCTCCATCTTGACTCAACCAACCACTATGATTATAACCTTGTTCAGGATAATTATCTAAAGTGCCTAATAAAACTGGATTAGCAGCATCCGTAAAGTCTGCAATCGCAAAACCACCTGGGCCAAGATTTAGATAAGCAATGTGATCTAAAACATATCCGTCATGTACTTGCTGAATATTGATACCAACGAGCGAGTTATGTAAAGCTAAAAAAACAGGATTTGCAGGATTACTTATATCATATATGCGCATCGCTGAAAAGCCAAGACCAGCCCCATTTGCTATGAAAGCATAGAGGCGCTTATTTGGTTCATCCAAAAATATATTATGTGATCTAAAAATCAATTCGTCACTATCGTACAATACTTCTACAGGACCAGGAAGATTTCTCATATCCATTATCTGTAATGTACTCTTCTCTGTTGCATTTGCATTGCCAGGCTCGTCTGCTACCGCATAAAGAATACCTTCTCCATTATCATGATAATCTCTATGGATTATCACTGGTCCAGAAACAGCTCCCTTTACCACTTGCACCTCTACAGGATTACTTGGGTCCGTTATATCTATAAAGTGGGTGCCAAAAGTAGAGCCAATGACTGCATACTCTCTATTGTTGACAGCAACACCCCAAATCTCATTATAGGTATTGTCATATCTGTCAGAACCCACTAGACTATCGTCTGACCACTGACCGAGTAAAGTAGCTTGTTCCACTTGAGCATGGAGGCCAGCAAAGCCAAAAAACAATAAAGTACTGAGTAATAAATTCTTCATAATTATTCTATGTCTTCGGTTAAATATACCCTTTTACCTTCGCAAATTACCTACCAAATTGCGAAAATGTAAGTTTGCCTACATATCAAATACCGCAGGATTCATACCCATAGCAGAAAAACCACCATCGTGATACAGATTCTGCATCGTGATCATACGACTCAGATCAGAAAACATAAATGCTGCATAGTCCGCACAAGCCTCAGCAGAAGCATTGCCTAGAGGACTCATCTTATCCGCATACCCATAAAACTGATCAAAACCCTTGATGCCAGCTCCAGCAGTAGTGATGGTAGGAGACTGCGAAATGGTATTTACACGCACCTTGTTAGCAGTACCGAAGTGGTAGCCAAAACTACGCGCAAATGACTCTAACAAAGATTTTGACTCTGCCATTTCTCCGTAGTCAGGAAAGATACGTTGCGCGGCTATATAGGTCAGTGCTAAGATGGAGCCCCACTCGTTCATGGCCTCTTTTTGATAAAGCGACTGCATGATCTTGTGAAATGAAATGGCAGAGATATCAAATGTCTTTTGCATCCAATCATACTTCGTTTCGGTGTAGGCCTTCTTCTTACGCACATTCACGGACATCCCTATGGAGTGTAGTACGAAGTCAAGCTTTCCACCTAAGTGTTCCACAGATTGATCAATCAATGCTGCTATTTCTTCCTCGCTAGTCGCGTCACAACCTATAACAGGGGCATTCAATTTTTCACCTAACTGCTGCAAGGTACCCATGCGCAGTGCCACTGGCGCGTTGGTCAAAGTGATTTGTGCACCTTCTTCTACACAGCGTTCCGCTATTTTCCAGGCGATAGATTTATCGTCTAGTGCGCCGAAGATGATTCCCTTCTTTCCTTTCAATAATTGATTTGGCATATGGTTCTATTTTTAATGTTCTAAAAGTTCCTTCGCATTTTCTAGCGCAAAGGTAGATGGCGGACTCTTACTGAGCATAGTTGCTAGCACTTTTATTTTTTCAGCATATTCTAGCACTCTGATATTGGTAATCGTTTTATTGCCTACATCTTTTTTATATACATAGAAGTGTTGTTTGGCGTGAGCCGCGACCTGAGGAGAATGTGTGATCGTGATTACCTGATGCGTAGCTGCGAGGTCTTTAAGGATGCCCCCCATTTTCAGTGCCACATCTCCAGACACACCACTATCTATCTCATCGAATATCAGCGTCGGCAATTCCATATTATCTGCGATCAGCGACTTGACGCAGAGATTGAGTCGAGACAGTTCACCACCAGACGCGACTTGTTTTACTGGTAGAAATTTACTCCCCTTATTAGCGCTAAATAAAAAGCTAATTTTATCTGCTCCCGAAGGATTGAGATCTACAATTTCCAACTCGACCTTTAGATCAGCATTTGGCATTGCTAGATCACGCAGCATTTTTTTTATCTCCTTTTCGAATACAGGGCCTGCTTTTTTTCTTCTTTTGCGCAGCTTCTTTGCCATCTCTTCTAGGCTATCTCGCTGTACTTTTATATCTTTTTCCTTTGTCTCGATCTCACTATTCAGATCAGTAAAAGACAAAAGCTTCTCTTCAAAATCCGTCTTGATTTGCAGCAGTGCCTCATCACTCTGCGCATTATGTTTTTTTTGTAGACGATAGACCTGATCCAGCCTATCTTGTATTTCGTCTATTTTCTCTGGGCTATATTCAATCTCTTCGCTGAGATGCTCCGTGATGGCACTTACATCCTCCAGTTCTAGTATACAGTTATTGAGTTGCGTAAACACCTTGGTCAGATTTTCATCCATATCCTTATAGGCGATCAGTGCGCTCGTGACCGCTTTCAGTTGGCTCAGGATAGATTGATCATTTTGTTCCAGCGCATAGTTAGCTGAGGAAAGGGCCTTTTTGATGCCCTCTGCATTTTGCAATACATTGATCTCTTCCTCCCACTTCACTAGCTCCCCAGTCGCCAGTGATATATTGTCAAATTCTTGAAGTTGAAACTGGATATAGTCAATCTCCCGATCCGCATTGCTATTTGCCGTGCGCAGCGCCTCTAGTTGCTGCAGGTTCGCTTTGTATAGTTTGTATAGCGACCAATATTCTGACAGTAGCACTTCATTGGCAGCCAGCGCATCTATGATCTCCATCTGAAACTCCTCACTGTGCAGCGATAGATTATCGAACTGCTGATGCAGATTCACTTGCCGACTGCTGATTTCTTGCAGCAACTTTAAGTTTACGGGCGTATCATTTACAAAAGCACGCGACTTACCAGATGCGGATATTTCACGACGGATCAGTAACTCCTCTTCGATGTCTAGATCATGCGCCTGCATGACCTTTTTCAACGCCTTCGGATAGGTGTCAAAAGTAGCCTCCACGATACACTTCTTGCTGTCATCATACAGCGACTTCGTATCCGCTCGCTTGCCGAGTATGAGATCGAGTGCGCCTAATAGTATAGACTTACCAGCACCGGTCTCCCCTGTAATAATGTTGAGATCCGCCACAAAATCTATGTGCAGTTCATCTATGATCGCGTAATTTTTTATGCTGAGTGTCGAAAGCATTCCGTCTATTATATTCCCCTCAAAGGTAATCAATTTATACAGTACTTCCGCTACCCGAATTCAAGTAGATATTCTTATATCTAATGATATTCTTAAGATTTTTTTACCTGCCAGACGGAATGCAATGTAGGCTTATAGGCTTGGGCGATCCCCGTGAAGGTGCGGGGCCGAGCTATGCAGTGGTACGCTGTCGCTCCCGTCCCGAGACATAAATACGTTGCAGTGCAACGTATTTATGTCTCGGGACCGACTCCTACCGTCGTCGCACTTACTATCTCTATCGCGGAGATTTTATTTACATTCAGATTTCTACGTGTATTGTTTGAATCTTATTACTTGTATCCCATCTTATTATTCTAATATACTATAAGACTTCGCCAATTCATTTCCTAACAAAATACTTACTTACTCTACGCAATTGTTATGTTTTTAACCTGTCACGATTGACAGATTTAGAGTGATTTTCGGCATTCTATTTGTATAAGTATAGGAGCTACAATTTTATACTTACTTTTAATATCTCTATTAAAATTTTAGTACTAGATGTAGGTTTATTGCCCCCTCCCCAGAGGTGATAAAAATCCCATAGAAATGCTAATAATAGGCATTTCTAGCGCTCGGAGATTTTTCATCCATTCGGATAAGGCGGTTCGCAATTATCCAATATCCAATAGAATAAGTATTTGTGTGGTCATTTTTAAACGTAACAAATATTTTGTTACGGCGTATTTTTTGTAAACCCAAAATCTAAATTAATGAGACCACAAAATTCACATATTCAAATCCGTCTTGATCGAGTCGGAAAGAGTAGGCTGCTACTCCTATTATTTACACAGTTGATTTCAAGTTTTCTGTTTAAATCATAAACTAAAAGACTTAATATTATTTTTAAGATCTCAACTTTTCGGACTATAAATTTACTAGCTCTTCCAGTTCAATATATTTATTTCAAACTTTTCAATTCTAACAAATGAAAAAGAATTCACAAACTTTTTTTAAAGGTTTTAAAAGATCTATTCTATTTCTGCTATTGATTTTTAATTTATCCTCTTTTTCGGTTATTGCTCAAGATACGGACATGGATGGGATTGCAGACATTTCTGACCTGGATAATGACAACGATGGTATTCTGGATAGTGCTGAAAAATGTACAAGTTCACTTACTAATGGATGGACGGCTTCTGGAAATACGGCAAATGGTAGTGCAGGAGGTGTCAATTATACTTTCAGCTCTATGGTAATTAATGGACCTGCGAGTATTACGTACACTCCAAATGGTGCAATGAATCCAAGTAATTTTTGGTCTAATCCTAATGTCGCCGGTTCGACCTCTCTAGAAACTAGTTTGAGATGGGATAGCACACCGGATGGTAATGCCGTAGATATTGATGACCCATCTGACGATAAAGGGACACAAGAAATTACCATCTCTTTTGATCAGCCCGTATCAGAGTTGGTCGTCCACGTCGATAGACTTGGTGGGTACGGTCAAGATCCTAATACGCTTATAAATTATTCAAATTCAGCCGAATTTATTCTCACTAATTCAAATATTAACATACAAAAATTGAGTGGAAATAATCAACTTGAAGTATTAGTAGATCGATTCTTTCGTTCACCTGATGTTGATTTAGGTACTACTACTCCATCTACTGAATCAAATAATACAACAGGTACTGCTGCCGGCTCTATTTTATTTTTCTCTACTACCACATTTACATCTCTTACATTTAGTGTAACAGGAATCGGTGTAGAAGGTGTAGGTCTGGACGGGATAGAATTTATATTTGAAGGATGCGCGGCAATTGATACAGATAATGATGGAACTCCTAATTATCTGGATACCGACTCCGATGATGATGGCTGCCCGGATGCCATAGAAGGTGGGGGGAGTTTCACGATAGCAGATATACAAAATGATACTTTAACAGGAGGAGTA
>Ga0114952_1001136_pt1 | contig 23630 bp, 19 predicted proteins | sample SidtaG_2_FD_87303 | JGI IMG/M metagenome (GOLD analysis project Ga0114952, IMG submission 87303) | Marine algal microbial communities from Sidmouth, United Kingdom - Sidmouth_Asex2 metaG | ecosystem: Host-associated > Algae > Red algae > Unclassified | place: Sidmouth, United Kingdom | collected...
CTATCGCAAAATAATATTGATTCATAACCGATAATAAAAACCCTGAAGGGGTTTATATACTACAACGATGGGTTTTAACCCATCGAAAACGAAACAAACCAAAAATCAAACCCTGAAAGGGTTTCTATATGACAACGATGCGATATCCCTTAGGGAAGCCTTTGGCAAAACACATCGATAATACCATGCCCTAAACAATCGAACCCAACATCTCCACCAGCGTATCATTCAAATTAGTAATAGCCAAAGACAATTCCCAGTTATCAATATTTCTAGATTCGACAAGGTTGGAGACCGCTCTGATCTGGAGGAAATTAATGCCCATTTGAAGACACACCTGAAAAAATGCAGCGCCTTCCATATTTTCAATATCTGCATTGTGGCGAGCAGTTCTTTTATCAATATTTTCTTGATTTCCAGAGGAAGTATTGAGGGAAACAGCGCTTACACGTTTAAGAAAACCAAATTCATTAGATGGATTCCTTAATTTTGAGTCTTTGAAAGGAAATTCATTTGCTTCAAGCAAACCCAACTCATGCATGGAAGTAAAATCACCGTTAGCTTGTTCTATACCAAGGTCGCCAAAAGATTCCTCTATGACATTGACAACAGTGCCAAGGGCAAGGTCTTTTTTGTATGCACCACACACTCCGACCAAAATGGCGATGTCTGGCTTTTGATGGTGAAATTCAATGCAGGAGTCTATTGCAGTGTTTGTCAAACCAACACCACAAACATTGACTTTCACCTTAAGGTCTTTTTTTATAAAAAATTTTCCCTGTGATTCAAAGTGTTCATTGAGGTAGTTAAGCAGTGGACTTATTTCAAAAACCGTAGGCGCAAAAAATGTGATGTACATGACTTTATTTTCTGTTGAAATCAAAACGTAACCCTCCAGCAGGGGAGAAGCCTAATAAATGATGATAACTGGCTCCTATGTCAAAATGAATGTTTTTAAGTGCAAGGATGCCTAGACCAAAGGTTGCAGTAGCAGGAGCAGAATTTGCACCAACTCTCAACGAGAGCATCTCGATGATCTGGTATTGAATGCCTAGCTTGACATTGGCTTCATAGTCAAGATCCTTTTCGACTTCAAGTCTGACGGTAAGATTTTCTGAGGCGGCATATAGTAGCCCCATACCAAATACAGTAGGCAACTCTTCTACTTCAGTAATTTTATCAGCCCTGACCGGATTAGAAATGTGGACGCCCATAAATAGCTTGTCCATAATTTTGGAGAACAAGCCGAGTTCGAAAGTGAAGTTGGATTGATTTCCATAAAAAGGAATGCTGACATTTTGATAATTAAATTGTGCACCTATACTGAAATTCTTTAATAATCTTCGAGCATAGGATATACCAACCGATTGCTCATTGTAGGCTTCTATCCCATAATAGTCAAGCATAAATCCAAAGCTACCTAAAGCGGTTGGTATGGCTGCTGCAAGAGAATAATTACCAATTTCGCTTATACCAAATTGTTGTATGGCATTAAGACTAACGAGTGGTTGGTCTACAAATGCCAATCCTGCCTGATTGCCATAAACTGCGTCTACATCCAAGAGGGTAGTAGACACGTTTCCCATACCAAACATACTAGCTGATTGTGCAGAAATATTTTCCAGACAAAAGAATGAAAATAAAAATAATAGTAGCTGCTTCATGAATCAATTAAGACCTAAATCTACTAAATATCAATTGCATTTTCATGGCAAACATTGGAATAGAATATCCCTGCCTCTGTCATTGTGCGATCTTTGGTCTGAAGGTCAACAGAAACTAAACCAAATTGATAGGTTGGGCCAAGGTTCCATTCGAAGTTGTCAAAGGTGCTCCAATGTATATACCCGAGGAAAGGTACTCCATCAACGATCAAGTCATGAATAACTTTTAGATAGTCTTTGATGGATTCAATTCTACGTTGTGGATCTGAGGTGCATATTCCGTTTTCAGTGATTAGAATGGGTAATTTATATTTAGAGTAAAGCCTTTTTATGATCGGTGCCAAAGCTTTAGGATTGTATGCCCACATATCATCATGTGGATATCCTAAATTTTCTAGCTTGTCGGCATTATCAATGGCAGTTATTGCAGTCGGTTTGAACAGCACATGTGCGTAATAGCTTATCCCCAAATAGTCCACTTTATTAAATAGATCTGCAGCTCTTTTAATAAACCACCAATCGGTAAATTTCGCGGTAAGCGAACCAACAAGATCTAATCCTTCAAAAAAAGCAGTATTTAAAGATATTCCTACTGGTTTTTTTGGGTAGGCTTCTTTTAGAAGTGCATACGTTTTATTGTGACAAATAGCCATATTTCCAATGGCCTTATTTGCTTTGAAATAATTCTTTTTGTGCGGCGGGAAATCACCCGTTATGTAAGCATTCAAAGCATAAACATTCGGCTCATTAAATGTATTCCAATTTGCGACAAGGTCCCCGAAGTTTGCCATGCACTGTTGCGCATAATTCATAAATGCGGGAACACATTCTTTGTTAAGCCATCCACCTAATTTTTCAAACCACAATGGATTGGTAAAGTGGTGTATCACAAAAAGGATTTCTACTTGCTCTGCTTTTAATTGCCAAAAGAAATCCCTGTATTCTTGGACCACTTTAAGATCAAAATCTTGGTAAGGGGCATCCTGCAAACGTGCCCAATCTACCCCACATCGGTACATAGAGCCAAACGATTTTATGTAAATAATATCTTCTTTTCTCCGCTTTTCATGGTCGGTAGTTCTATTGAATATATACCCATCCTTAGAATGTAGATCACGCCAATTGTGTGCCGAAGCTGTTTCTATCTGTGCAGCAGCTGTTGAGGTACCCCAGATAAAATCAGAAGGAAAATTTAACCTCATAATTTATTCAAAATATAGGGGATAGGCGATTACATTTTTTGGTTGCAAGCTAATACCTATTCCGAAAGAAAGGGTAGCGTTATCATAATTGCTCGTGGGCTTAACGACCATCGACAAATCTTCATCCACATCAAATGAAACCAAGTGTGCATCTACGAAGGCATCCAAGGAATTTAAAAACCAAACTGCAAAAAAACCGACATAGGATTGCTGACGACGCTTGTCATAACCATTTCTGATAGAAAGCAAGGTAGCCTCCGATGCGTTTGGATATCTGTCAATGGTATTGGGATCATCATCAACTCTAGAAAGATAAGCTTCTTTAAAATCTCTATAGTTGTTTGTATTATCAATGATCAGGTAACCCGTAAATCCTAAGGCACCGTAAACGATGGGAGCCTTCCACCATTTCTTATTATATATTTGACCACTACCAGGCAAAACAAAGGAAAGTGCAGCGGCTCGCAAGGGATTGGGATATGTTTTATCTAGAATTCTTTTAAAAAATCTACCTCTTTCTTTTTCTACTTCAGTGGAGTCCAACACCACTTCCTGATCCCTGTAGAGCGGGGCAGACAAAGAATCAATATTCTGTGAAAAGACCACAAGGCATGAGAAAAAATTAAAGATCAGCAAATAAAACTTGCGCATACTATTGTAAAGAGCGGATCTAACTGAAATTAGTTGGTTAATCTTCTATTATATCAAGTATTCTATTTAATTCATCGACAGAGGAGAAGTTAATAACAATGGCTCCTTTTTCTTTACCTTTTAATTTTATGTCGACAATTGTCCCTAAGTGAGATTTAAGGTTTTTGCGTATGTCCTGATATTCTGAAGGTAAAGTCGAGGCCTTTGATTTTGTATTTCCAGAAGCAGCACTCGAACCAGTAATTTTTTGTCGGACTAAACTTTCTGTATCCCTAACGGAAAGCCCATTGTTGATGACTTTATTTAAAATATAAAGTTGATCATCTATAGTTCTCAATCCTTGTAAAGCTTTGGCGTGACCTGTACTTATCTCTTGTTGCTTGAGGGCATGTTGCACCGTTGGAGGCAACTCCAAAAGTCTCATGAAATTACTTACCGTTGACCTCTTTTTTCCGACACGTTCGGCGAGTTTTTCATGAGTAAGATCAAATTCTTTCATCAAACGGGCATAAGTGAAAGCGACCTCCAAAGGATTAAGATCTTCTCTTTGGATGTTTTCGATCAATGCCATCTCCATGACTTCTTGATCATTTGCCACTCTAATATAAGCAGGGACTTGAGTTAAGCCTGCAAGTTGAGATGCTCTAAACCTTCTTTCTCCAGAAATGATCTGATAGCTGTCATTGTCTTCTTTACGTAAGGTCAGCGGCTGGATGATACCATGTATTTTTATTGAAGATGCTAACTCCTGAAGTGGTTCATCATCAAACTCTCTTCTAGGTTGATTGGGATTGGCATGGATATCCTTAATTTGAACCATAGCAATACCAGCAGTTATCTCTTCTACAGGTTCGGTCTTTATTTCTGCCACTTGTTCATCGTTCTGGATGAGCGCCCGAATTCCCAATCCTAGATCTTTTTTCTTCACTTTTTTCGCCATAAACTTTGCGTATTAAATATTTTCAAAAGTAGTAAAAATGAGTCTACATACCCGCTTTTTTCTCTAAATCTTTCACTTGTTTATCGTATGAGTCTTTAATTTTTTCTACTTCGGAGTCTGCACGATCTCTTATCTTATCCGTCTGAACAGAAACTCTATCTAATGCATTACGGTGTAATTTATCGGCTTCTTTTTTTGCCAGATCTGCAGCTTTGGTAGCTGCAAGTTTCTTGAGTGGATTATTTCCTGCCTTAGCAGCCAAATTATCCGCTTCTTTGTAGGCACGCTCTCTGGACTCGTCAGCACGTTTTTTTGCCTCATCTTCAACTTTTTTAATTTGTCTTTCCGCATTGTCACGGACGCTTTTTATCTTACGAGCAGCCTCCGCTTCTAGCTTTGCTTTTTCTGCAGCTACTCTTTCTTTGCCATCATCTATTTTTTCTTTTACAACCTGAGTAACAGTGTCTTTCACTGCTGCTACAACGTTTTCAGCGATGTCTTTTACAGTTGCTCCTTCTGCTCCCAGCGGAGTGATCTTCACTCCTGGTTTAGCAATGGAACCAGTTACATTGATGAGTAAGTTGATGAATTCTCCATCCGATATCTTTACGCCAAGCTTGGAAGCTTCTTTGTTTAGAAAGTCTAATCCCTGGTTTGCAGCAGCTCCGACAGTTCCCTGACCTAATAATTTTCTTGGAACCTTAGCTTTGATCTTATAATCCATCGACTGATCAAAACCATGAGATCCCGAAACTACCATGTCGATGTTCTTGACAGATTGCTTGGATTCCTTCAAGATGACTTTCCCGTTTTCTACAGTAAACCAATTCTTGGAATTTTGTAAGTTGACATTTTTGAACCATCTTATGTTTAATTTATCACCGATCTCTTCAAGGGGTTTAAAATTTTTCAAAATAGCATCAAAAGTTTGCATGACACCATCTGCTGTCAAAGTATTAAAATCAGGCATCATGTCCTTACCTAATATTCCATTGAAAGACATGTCTGTAGAGAATTTTCCGTCAATGAATTTGCCAATAGGCATTATAAATTGGAAAGTATTTAGCTTTTCAAAAGCTTGGGAAAAATCCATTTTGCTTACATTGTATTTTACATCAAAACTAGGCTTTTCTTTATCTTGTGTATTGTAGCCGCCATCTAATGTCATTGTGCCACCGAGCGTGTTTCCTTTGACACCGTTCATCTTGATCTTTTGATCGGCTATTTCGACTAAGCCTTTCACCCTTGTCAGTTCAAGGTCCGTATAAATAACTTTGCCTAGATCGGCAGTTACGTCTATGTCTATATTTTCAGGAACCAAGAAAGGATCAAGTTCTTCTTCCCCTGAGATCTTCTTGGCAGTAGCGCCATCTTCTTCTACCATAAACTCATTTAAATCCAATATACCAGCGGACAAACTAAGATTTCCAGTAAGGGTTTCATTATCAAAAAGATAAGCAAAGGTATTTTTAATTTCTCCTTTACCTTCTAGATCAGATCGACCGATGTTTGTCTTAAAAAGATCAATTTTCATGCTATTAGGGGTAAATTGACCTTTTGTTTGAAAGTTTTTCAATTTATAGACGTCATAAACCAAGGTTTCAATCTTTGCATCTAAGTTAAAATCAAAACGATCAAATACTTCGACGTCTTCAGTTCCTGTATTCTCAGCGCTCATATCATCCGTTTCTTCAGATGTTTCCGTCACCCATTCATTCATATCAAATAGGGTAGAAGACATGACCAAGTCACCTTTCATAGTTTTCTCAGGTGCGAACCATGCAAGGAAGTTATCTATCTTACCAGACGCTTTCAAGTCGCTTTTTCCCAAAAGGGCATCAAACTCATTGACCTTTAAAAACTGAGGTAAAAAATCTATGGTAAGGGAATTCAATACTATCTTAGGCATGTCCTTAGAGACATAGTTCAGTTTTTTTATATCCACAGAGCCACTCATATCAATTGCATCAAATTTTCCAGATTCAACTTCTGATAAGCTACTATTGATTTTAAAGTCAGAGTTTATGGTTCCACTTAATTCTTGTACGCCCTCAATAGGAAAGGCCTTTGCAAATTCTTCCAAATTAAGTAGGCCCTTCATTTCTGTATCAATGTTTGGATCACTTAATATGGTTTTGAGAATCAACTTCCCTTGAAGTGGATTTTGCCCAATTTTCAAATTGAAATTTGGCATATTTAAAACCATATCATTTAAGTCGGCCGACGGGCTTTTTACATTGAAGTTGGTATTAATATCTGTAATACTTAGAGGCATGCCAGGATACTGAAGATCTCCTTCTCCAACCTTAACATCAAATTCAAAAGCAGGCATTCTATTTTCATTGAAAATACCTTTTACGTAACCTCCGAATGCCACGCTACCATCTGCTTTTACACTATCGTAGTCTTTGGTATAAGCTCCCGGTACCAGAGATATCAATTCTTTCAGGGTAGTGCCTGGTGTATTGAACTTAAGATCCATCTTTATGTCATCCTTGATCGTCTGTACAAAACCTTCTGTATTGATCCTTAGTGCGTTCAACAACAATTCGTTGTCTTTTAGGGTGTACTTTGATTGATCAAGATCAATATTGAATATGGCATCTAAGTCCACAGCAGCTTTGTTGATATAATTGATGCCTCCAGAACTAAATGTCACATTTTTGGCTTTTGTTTCAGTGATCAAGTCATAGATCGTCTGTTTGAAATTACCAGATCCTTCATGCTGTATGGCATCCGCATGCATAAACAACTCAGAAGCTTTATCATAGTAGCTGAAATTACCGTTCTCGATGCTGTAATTTTCCAGATTCAATTCATAAGCAGTTGATTCTTGTGTAGTGGTAGTCACTTCAGAAGGCTTCATTATGTCAAAATTGGCTTTGCCATTTTTATTGACAACTATGTTGATCACTGGTTTGCTGAGGTGGACACCATTTATCTTAAGTCCATTTTCGGGATTGATAACTGACCAGAAATTAGCTTTTACGCAAGCTTCATCACCTTTTGCTAACAATATCTTTTCAAACTCGTTTAACCCTTCTACCTTGTATTTTTCTAAGCAAATCGAAAAATCAGGAAAACTCTTGATCAAACTTAGATTAACATCATCGAAATCTACTTTTGCATTGACCTCTTCGTTGATCGTCTTTTTGGCAAAATCCAGTATCTTACCTTTAAACAACATTGGAATTAAGATTAGAGCGGCAACTACCAATAGCAGCAAAACGAAGAGAAATCCTAGTATTTTTTTCATCTTTTTATAGAATTTTATCCTTAATAGAGGAATAACCTAATAAGTTCTGTAAATATTACAAAATATAGTTAAGATTAAATGATTCTTAGCTACAAAGATATTATAGTTTTTTTAGCTTTGAGTCTAATTTGCACTTGAATCAGCATTTTCCTCAAAACAGTTAAATTTTACTCTTGGCAGACTACCAATATATAGATACAGAAAAGCAGTTGACTTCCTTTTACAAGGAAAATAAGAATGTCGAATGGATTGGTTTCGATACTGAATTTGTTGGAGAAAACAGGTATAATACCCTTTTATGTCTTATTCAAGTGGCAACGAGCAATGGCAATTATCTTCTAGATCCTTTGAAACTCAAAACATTAGACCCACTTTTTAAATTGATCAAGGATCCTAAGATCTTGGTGATAACCCATGCAGGACAAAATGATTATCGAATATTGTATCAAGTTTATAAGGTGGTTCCAAAAAACATCTTTGATACGCAGTTGGCTGCAGGATATCTCGGTTATAGATATCCAGTTAGTTTTCAAAAACTGTTGAGAGGAGAGTTGGGAGTGAGTATTTCAAAAACTTACACTGTAACTAATTGGGAAAAGCGACCCTTAGGTAAGAAGCAGATCAACTATGCCTTGAATGATATCATTCATTTGAAGGAGCTCTATGAGTCCTTATTGAAGAAGCTTAAGACTAAAAAATATTGGGAATGGGCACAATCAGAAATGGCTCGCTATACACAACCGACCTATTTCAAAAAGAACAAGCACCATGAGGCATTAAATAGTAAGTTGATGAAGAACCTCAATCAACATCAACAGGTTTTTTTGCTTAGATTATACGAATGGAGAGATCAAGAAGCATCTTTAAAAAATAGAACTAAAGAACAGATTCTTCCGAAGAGATTGATGGGAACCATAGTGCGTAACATAGCTGCGGGTAAAGATGCTTTGAAAGATAACAGAACGATCCCTAATAAGTCGCTCTTGAAAAACTGGTCGATCTTCAATAATTTATTTCAGAAAAAAAACACAAAGGCAGAAAGAGATCTACTTCTTGACCTACCTGTGGATATAGAGTTGTCTGAAGAAATGGGACTTACCAACGAGATGCTTTTTATCCTTGTGAAACAAAAGTGTCAAGAATCTGGCATTGCACAGTCTTTGGTCCTACAAAAAAATGAGATCTCAAAAGCTCAGATGGGTGAGCGTAGACTCGACTTCTTGGACAATTGGCGTAAGGAATTTCTTGGGGATGATTTTGTCAATTTATTAACTGCTCCTGGCAAAATGAAAATGAAGCTTAGCGGTAGAAAAGTATCTGTGACCTTCACTGAAAAACCAATAATGGATGAAAAAAATCCTAAGACTGCAAAGTCAATCAAGGTGACTGAAAAGCCACAAAAGCCACAAAAGCCAGACAGAGCTCCTAAAAAGAAATAGAATGCTTCATATCTTCATTTGCTAGTAATACATTATGTTTTACTAAAAATTAAACAGGATTTTTTTGGTGAATTTATTGTTTTATAAATTTATGTGAGAAGCCATTTATTATTAAGAAATAAAAGCCTTTGTCTAATCTTTCAATCGAGATAGCATTATCATCAATAATTCCATAAAGCATTAATTGTCCCAGGTTATTGTATATTTTATAAGTGCTTCCAATCAATGAATCTATGGGGCTAAGATTGATCCTATCTGTGGAAGGGTTCGGATATATGATTCTATCTTTACTAGCTCGGGCATCTTGTGCATCGATTGAAAGGATAACACCAAAATAGATATCTAAATACTTTAACCTATTTTCTAACCAATTTAACATATAGGATAAATTGTGGTTGTCGAACAAATAATTGGAATAAACTAATGATTCTCTCTCATAGACTTTATTGGTCTGAAAGAAATTATATAGCTCAGAAATAGTATTTGTTAAGGATTCACTACTAAAAATATTATCTCTGTAACTGAACCATCTGTCAGCAATATCAATTGAAATATCATCGGGATCTAAATCTATCACTCTGTCAATAAACCCGTTTGTTAAAATGTCAGTTGTGATATCTCTTTGAGTACCATCCCAGATTGTTCCAAAACAACCATCTAGATCCCACGGCACATAAAAGTAAGGTTCACCAGTATTATATTTTGCTAGAAAAATATTCTTTCCTACATTGTCGGTTGCTCTTATCAAATTCAGAAATAAAAAATAATTTATGTAGTTATCCTTTTCAAATTGTGTCCAAATACCACTATTGAAATCAGCTTCTGATGCATTCATAACAAAATTTGTAAACTGGAAAAGATTTTCCCAGTCTGTTGCATCCTCTTCCTTAGGATATTTTATTTCATAGCCACTCCATTTCCTACTTTGATTGTCATAATTTGGCAAGGTGGTAAAAATTGTAGCTCCCGGATACTTGCCACTGTATAGCTCGCCTCTAATATTGCCATTATAACTCTTAAGTTTTAATTGTTTCCTATCAACTTGTTCAGAAAGATTATATAAACCATTATATCTGCCATTTAAAAACATTTCTACATACATAATATCTGCTCCAGATTTGGCATCAGGCTCATTATCTTTGTAGTAAGGCGTATCATGTGTCTCTAACCATAGCTTATTTGCTACATAGCTTCGAATCCTCAAAGGCTCATTATAGAGTGCATCTAAAATCCAATCATCATCAAAACGTAACTTCCCAAATTGAACATCTTTAGTCACATCACCCAGCTGATCATTCCAGAATTCTAGATCATAAGTTCTTTTAGGAAAACCTTGTGAACTTCCTCCTCGTAATTCGATGCCTATCTTCGAAACTAATATTTGTGATTCATCAGAATAGGTGAAACTTGCCAGAACTTTCGGCTCATCAACAATTTCATTGTTTGATTCAATGCAGATAATTGGTAATTGTGTAAAATATAAAGTATACTCTTTTGAAGTACTATTATCAGTAACTAAATATGAATTTGAATATTCTAAGTTGGAAGGTATTGTATTGAGACCATAAATGTTTTGACCCAAAGTGATAACTATTTTATCATAGTCACTTGTGTTTGAATAGTCACCAATATTCTGGATTTGAGAAACAATTAGTGAACTGCTTTCATCTACTCCAAAACTATTGTCCGATATATTTATTGTCAATACTTGTGCGCGGCACAGTGCTGTGAATGCTAAACCTAGTAATGTTAAGTATATTTTCATATTTGATTTTTCGCAATGGCATCTATCAAATGCAAAAGACATGATAAGTCTCTATCGATATTATTATCACAATACAATATTTTGTCATCTAAGATACGATTAAATAGAAGGAGGTGCAACTCAAGCGCATGTTTAGAAGGAGGGCTTGCAAAGGACAAAATATTTTTTATTCGTTTCCGCTCATGGCAATCTAAGCATAACTATTTCGAATAATATCGCGTGCCAACTTTTCGCTTGCGGTTAGTGTATATTTTCCGCGAGGTTCTTTATATGGGTTTGGCATTGGAATAGATTTTTCATCGATTCTGTTAAAAATAGCAGGGTGTACGTAGTAGTCACGGCATACCGTAGGCGTATTGCCCAATTCGGCCGCTACCATTTTGATCACGATATTACTGAACTTTTTGCGACTTCCTTTTTTCTGGTCTCTAACCGCATCGGAGTAGCGCTCAATAGCCAATCGATTTGCAACCCAGGTCCTAAAATCTTTGCTTGAAAAATCGGAACTCATAAAACGCTGAATGTAGCTATTGACATCATCGCTATCAATATCTTGGAATTTTCCTGAGGGGTCTTTGTATCTAAAAATTTCATAGCCCGGCATTTCGGAAGCCTCTATAATAAAGGGGATTAATTTTTCATCATCAATGTGCACCTCCCTATCTTTATTGCTTTTTCCTTTAAAAGTAAACACGACCTCCTCGTCTTCAAGTGCCAAATGTTTCCTTCTAAGTGTGGTGAGTCCATGTGTGCCGTTCTTTTTTAAATATTCCCTATTCCCGATACGAATACCGTACTCATCCAAAATCAGGATAATAAGTGCAAGTAATTTTTTCTTATTCCAAGTTTTACCTTTTAAATCGGTATGCGCTTTTTTTCTGATCTTTGGTAACGACTCAGAAAAATCTACCATTTTCCTATGCTTTTCTTCTTGCTTTTGTCTCTCATAAACGGAATGATATATGTATTGCTTTCTTCCTTTGGCGTCGCGGCCAATCGCCTGAATATGGCCATCATCGAAGCGACAAATTAACACGTCTGACCACATGGGTGGTATCACCAATTTCTTTAGCCTTTTTAGGGTTGGTTTGTCGGTAATTTTGCTGCCACTTTCATCATAAAATGCAAACCCTTTTCCCGACCTTCGTCGTGAAATAGCTAATGCGGAATCATCTATTTCTCTAACTTTACTCATTTGCCCATTGACAATTTTAAATTTATAGGCCTGCCCTACCTTCGCGGACCTTACACATGCTGGCAACTAACCGATGTATGTTGTGCGCTAATTTACGTATTTTCGGCTTCCTTTCATTAAAATCTCCGATCACATATATGGGGCATCCATACCAGCTATAATCGATTATTTTCTGCAAAAGTGAATTCTTTGTTAATAGGTATTATAAGCTCGGCATGCTTATAATGTCATACATTTCTGAATTTGCGGTTTAGCGGTTTCCTAAAACCATCCTATAATCCTAATCATCCTACACAACAACACATCCTACACATCTTAATCATCCTAATCCCAGATAACCTCCTCAACACCCAATTCCTTCGCCTGATATCTTCCCAATACAAAAAAGTAATCTGAAAGTCTATTCAAAAAGATAAGTATGTCAAGGTCCACAGGGGTGTGCTCGGAAAGTGATACCGCTCTGCGCTCTGCACGTCTAGAAACTGTTCGGGCGATATGGCAAAGCGAAACAGTGGGGTGGCCTGATGGTAGAATAAAATTGGCAAGCGGATCAAGGACCTCTTGCATTTCGTCGATGTGTTTTTCGGTTTGAGCTATTATGGATTCGTCAAAAGCCATTTTGAGTTCTGGCTTGTCTGGGTCGGTGGCTAGGATGGCGCCGACGACAAACAGTTTGTTCTGGATCAGTGTCAAAAAATCTTTGGTCTTTTGATCTTTGACATGGTCAGAAAGATGCCCTACAAAAGCATTGCATTCATCCACAGTACCATAAGCTTCTAATCTGATGTCATCTTTAGAAACTCTAGCGCCTCCGAAGAGACCAGTTGTTCCTTTGTCACCGGTTTTTGTATATATTTTGGTTGCCATGATTAGTTGTTTTGGAAAACGTCGTAGACATTCACAAAAAAGTTTCTTCGGTACCAATTGACGTATCTTCTAACGCCCTCTTCTATATTTGTTTTTGGTGAATAGCCTAGGAGTTCTTTTGCTTTTGAGTTGTCCGCATAGGTGATCGTTACATCTCCCGCTTGCATCGGTAGTTCATTGATCAGCGCTTTTTTCTCGCAGATATTTTCTATCAAATGGATGAGGTTCTTAAGACTGATGGTGCTCGCTTCTCCCAAGTTAAAAATGTCGAATCCTTTCAAATTTTTAATGGAAAGCAGAATGCCATTTACAATATCATCCACATAAGTGTAATCCCTTTCAGAAGAACCATCTCCATACATCGGGATTGGATCGCCTTCAAAGATCGCTTTAGTAAATTTTGCAATAGCCATTTCCGGCCTTTGGCCAGGACCATAAACAGAAAAGAATCTAAGACAGAAAATGTCAATATTGTAAAGCTTATGAAAAGTATGACATAACAATTCCCCAGATTTTTTAGTTGCCGCATAAGGCGAAATAGGATTGTCTACTGGATCCAGTTCTGAAAAAGGCGTTTTCTTATTATTGCCGTATACAGAACTTGAAGAACCAAAGATCATCTTTTTGCAACCAGAGGCTTTCATTTGTTCAAGGATGTTTAAAGTGCCCATGATGTTAACGGCATAATACAACTCCGGATCTTCTATGGAGGGACGTACCCCAGCTTGCGCAGCAAGGTGTACAACAAGATCTATTTTGTGGGTATCAAAGATCATTTTCAAAGCTCCTTTATCTCTGATATCATTTTGATAAAAGTGATATTCTCTGTTGCTTTCAAATTCTTTAAGATTTTTGACTTTTATATTGGGATCGTAAAAATCGTTTAGATTATCTATACAAACCACGGTATGACCGTGCGCCAGCAAACTTCTCGTCAAATGGGACCCAATAAATCCCGCTCCGCCTGTTAATAATATCTTCATTAAGTCTTTGATTTAAAACTGTAGTACATTCCCGTCAATGAAACCAATAAGCTGATCATATAAAAAACCAAGCTCATACTTACCGCGATATTTGCCTCAATACCGAAGTATGGCGCACAATATAGAAATGTTAACTCCCGAGCACCAGCCCCGCCAAATGTTATGGGAACAACAGCTGCTATAGAGGATAGCAAAAATACGGAAAGATAGTTTAAAATGCTGCCTGTAACATGCAAAGATGTCAAAATCATATACGCTGATAGCACCTGGAGCAGCTGGATGACTAATGATAGCCCAAAGGTAGGCGCTAGTGTAGGTAGGAAGTATGCAAACCATTTTTTATATATAAAATAATAAAATGCGATTGCGGGAATAATCAGAAGAAATAGGAATTTCGTCCAAGGAATTAAGTTTATTAGGCTTAATCCCAGGCATAGCAGGCAAAATAGACCCAATAAACCGATGAGCCGGTCAAATAATAAGGCTTCAAAAAGGCTTTTCTTACTTGTTTCGTATTGCTTATTAAGGCTATATATCTTATAGCCATCGCCACCAATACCTCCTGGAAGGAGCATGTTATAATACATGCCCAAAAGATAAAGCTGCCAATTGTACTTTTTGGTGATCTGTACCCCGATGGACTTCCAAAAATGATCAAGTCTCAAGGATGAGATAAGCTGGGATAAAAGAAAAGCCCCTATTGCAAAGATCATATAAAATATGTTTGCTTCCTTTAAGATCAAAAGTACATTTTCAATCTCAATCTTTTGAAAGACAAAGTATAGTATTAGAAATGAAAACAATAGCTTGACAGCTACTTTCAGATAAGCCATACCATTAAACTTCTATTTCACTTTTTTTATTGGTATAAATCTCTCTGATATGGTATGGTGTTTTATTTTGAGATTCATAGTAGGTACGCATTTGTATCTCTACCACGATACCAATTGTGATAAGTTGAATACCAAAGATCAGAAACAAGGCACCTGCAAACAAGAGCGGTTTTCCCCAAATATCCTGGCCCATAAATTTCAAAAACAATAGGTAGCAATTGATCAATACGCCTAGGAAAAATGCCAAGAGACCAAAGGTCCCAAATAGGTGCATAGGTTTTTGCATATACTTTTTAAGAAAAAGCATTAGTATTAGATCACTCATCACTTTGAAAGTCCGATTGATGCCATACTTGGATTCCCCAAATTGTCTAGCGTGGTGCTTGACATCTACTTGAGTGATCTTCGCGCCTTCTAGACTGGCCAATACCGGGATGAATCTATGCAGCTCACCGTATAGACCCATGTCTTTGGCGATTTCGCTTTTAAAAACCTTGAGTGTGCAGCCATAATCTTTCATCTTGATCCCTGAGAGCCTTCTGATGATTCCATTGGCGATCTTACTCGGAATCAACCGCAAAAACATGCCGTCTTTGCGTTTGGTTCTCACGCCTGCTACAACATCCCAGCCTTCCTTTTCGGCCATAGCCAACATCATCGGGATGTCAGAAGGGTCATTTTGTAGATCTCCGTCCAAGGTCACGGTATAAATACCTTTCGCCTCAGCGATACCAGCCGCTAGCGCAGAGGACTGACCGTAGTTTTTTCTCAATTCTACTACCTTCAGATTGGGATTGGTATTGTCTTTCAACTTTTGTAAAGTCGTATCCGTAGATCCATCATCCACAAATAGAATTTCATGATCAATGTCTGTTAAAGAAGCTGCGATCTGCTCTATCATCGGATCGATATTCAGTTCTTCGTTATAAACACATACAACAACGGATATTTTAATTTGGCTCATTTATTATTGCTCTAATTACACTTAGATAAACGATACTTATTCCCCTTGTGTCTGCCTTGAAATTGGATCAAACTTTTACAATGATCCAATTCACGCATGGAAATAAAATAGTATGCACGGTCCAAAGGTTCGTTAAGTAACGTCAAAGGTTGCTTTCTGCCCTTGGTAATATAAAACCCCATCGTTTGTTCCAAAAATTCGGTTTGGATCAGGTATAAAGGCTCTTGCTTCACAACTTCAACGACCTTTTGTGCTTCATTCCTTAATTTGGCAGCAGATCCATTGACCGCTCTGTGTGGAAGTACTGCAAGGTCAAAGCCTATCCTAAATAAAACCACAAAAAGGATGACCAAAGGTAAGCTTTCAATCTTAGATTTTATTAGAAAATAAAGGGTAAGGAAACAGGCAACGGTCACTGTAGCAAGCTTCGCTCTATAGAGATCAACATAGACCAAATTTTCAAAAAATAGCCCATATAAAGCCAAACCGATTGTTATTAATACAATGAGGATCCAGGACGTTTGTACCACTCTATAGTGGATCGTCTTTTCCTTAGCATGCAGCTTGTGCAGATGCAGCAGCAACATTAAAAATAGTGGCGGAAACATCAATAAATACCGAGCAAATATTTCTGGAGACAACCAATAAATGACCAAATTTGCAAGCAGCATGCATACATTCGCTTTAAGAAATTTATTGTTCCATATCACTTTAAGCATGCCCTTTTTAAAAAAGTATATCACCATCACAGACCATGGCAGTAAATTGAAAAGGAAGTCAACTGGAAATTCAAAGAGGTGCTTAAATGTGCTTAAAAACGAACTTTCTAGCAGGGTCCGCTTGCTGGATTCTGAATACATGCGTTCAAACAAGGTACTTAATCCATTGGCTTCGTGGTACATATAATAATACGGAAACACGATCGCCGCAAAGCAAAGCATCCCCAGCAAATGCGAAGGATTAAATAGTTTTTTAAGCTCTTTTTCCAAAAATAAAGCCACCAATATTGATATACCTAGAAATACAATTGCCGGCAAAGTCTTCAGCATAAAACCAATTCCCGCAAGGGTATAGCAGCTAACATAGAATAGCTTCCAGGATTTATTCAGCGAAAGCTTAATGGCTGAAATCATCAGACAAAACATCAAAAAAGAAAACAGGATATCTATCAATCCAAGCAAACTGTCATAAAAGAATATTCTGCCCGAAGTGACACTCAATAATGCAAGAATAATTGCCTCTTTTTTACCAAGCTCAGAACTATAAAACTTGTAGATCGCAAAGCCATATCCCAGCAAAAATACAACCGTTGGTACCCGTGAAGAAAATTCACTGACTACTCCAAAGATCTTGTAGCTGACCAGCAGTATCCAATTGTATAAGGGCGGTTTGTTCAGATAAAGTTGTCCATAAATGGTAGGGGTGATGTAATCTTCAGAAAAATCCATTTCCATAGCCACAAGGGCACGGATCGCTTCATCATCTATCAGTGGTACCAGTCCTAGGTTAATGATAAGCGCAGGTAGGAGTAAGATCAGGCAAAGGAGTATTGCCCATTTTTCGATCGTCTCAATTTTATTGGTACCAGTGTCCAAGTATGCGTTTATCTTTTATGAATTAAGCCACAAATTAGTGCTTTTCGCAAGTCCTACAAATTTAGTTGTTTATGATCTACAGAGAAGTCTTGATTATGTTCTCGTTAATGAGGTCCTTGTCCAATTTTCCATCTTTCAGAGAAACGATCCTGTGGGCGTATTCAGCAATATCAGGTTCATGAGTCACCAAGATGATCGTATTTCCAAGGTTGTGAATTTTTTCAAAGATGCCCATGATCTCTATGGATGTTTTTGTGTCTAGGTTTCCGGTAGGTTCATCGGCAAGTATAATGGACGGATTGTTGACCAGGGCCCTGGCGATGGCTACCCTTTGTCGTTGCCCACCTGACAGTTCATTGGGTCTATGATCCATTCTATCTTGTAAACCGACAGATTCCAGCGCGTGCTCTGCTTTTTCAGTTCTTTCTTTTTTATTTAGGCCGGCATACACTAAGGGGAGGGCTACATTTTCGAGAGAACTCGATCTAGGAAGTAAATTAAAGGTTTGAAATACAAAACCAATTTCTTTGTTTCTGATATTGGCAAGATCGGCGTCCAGCATGGTGGATACGTTGCTGCCATTTAAAAAATATTCACCTGAAGTTGGTGTATCTAGACAACCTAACAAATTCATTAGAGTGGATTTGCCAGAGCCAGAGGGTCCCATCAAAGCAACATACTCATTGGTAGATATACTCAAACTGAGTCCAGCCAAAGCATGAACTTCTTCTACACCCATGATATAGATTTTACGTAGATCTTTTACCTCTATGAGCTCTTTCATCTTTTAAGGTTATTTTATACAAGGCAAATTACATTTATTACTTTTAAACCAATCAAATCTTTAGATAATTGGATTAATTTATCCGTCTAAATTAAGTTTTTCAATAGGTAATTGTATTTTAGAGCAACTTATACCATTATTATGGTTGAAGATGTCTGGTGATATTCTCAAACATAAATGTTTTTAGCTAACAAAAACTTTCATGTCAGAAAATAAAAGCCCTCAAGTCAAATACATTGGAATCGCTGGCAACATCGGAGCTGGTAAAACAACGCTCTGCACACACTTAGGAAAACATTTTAATTGGGAGGTGCAATACGAGTCTTCAGAGGACAATCCTTATTTGGCGGATTTCTACGACGACATGGCAAGGTGGTCCTTCAACCTCCAGATCTATTTCCTCAACAACAGGTACAAACAGATTCTCGATATCCTAAATGGAGAAAACACTGTCATTCAAGATCGTACCATCTACGAAGACGCCATGATCTTTGCCCCCAATCTTCACGACATGGGTCTGATGAGTACTCGAGATTTCAACAATTATAACGATCTCTTTATGTTGATGACTTCGCGGATCCAAGCGCCAGATCTTTTGATCTATTTGAAAGCTAGTATCCCTACTTTGGTCGATCACATCCACTCCCGAGGTAGAGACTACGAAGAAAGCATCAACATCAAGTACCTCAAAAATCTAAACAAGCGCTACGACGATTGGATCGAAAATTACACGGCGGGCAAGGTCCTTGTTATAAATGCTGATGATATTGACTTTAAGAACAAGCCGGAGGATCTGGGGAATGTTATTAGTTTGGTTGATGGGGAGTTGCATGGGTTGTTTAGGTGATCGTTCATGGTTAATCGTTCATCCCTTCGATTCGTGCCTCACTCAGAGCAGGCTGTTCATCGTATTTTTTTGTAATCCTTAGTTGGTCAGGGCATGATATTTTGCTTTATTGTTTTTGCCTGTCCTGACCGGACAGGTCGGCGAATTTTAAATCTCACTTTATAGAGGTAGGTGGCTTTTTAAATTTGGAGGAAGTTTCTTAGACTAATTAGTCCCTTCGATTAGTGGCTCACTCAAGGTAAGTTTTGCCTTTCCTGGCCGGACAAGTCAGCGAAATTTTGAAGCATCCTAAAAAAGTTTATGTACATAATTCTACCACCAATTTTATAGGTATTATATTTATTTTAGTACCTTAGGATTATCATTTAAGTAGAAGTAGTTGAACAAATTTTAGAGCTGACACTCATCTGAATTTATTTTCGATTTATTTATTATTGGTATTGTGATGTGGTTTCTTGTGCTTTACTTGGGTATTGTGATTACAGTTGACTGAAAATAGCCACTGTTTGAATATGTAGCAAGGAGAAAACCCTAAATTTTTAGCAAAAGTGAGGATATATATTTGTTAGTCATAAGACAAGAAAAAAAGAAAAATTAAAGATAAAATGGCATCAAAATACTTATCGAGTCTTTCAAAAGATCAGTACATAGATTTAACTAAGAAACTTTGCAACATTCAAAATAGCACTTGTTTCATATGTGAAGAGCTAATTGATTTAAAATTGAACTCAACAAACATTGACCATATAATACCTCTTGCAGTTAAGGGAAAGGATTCAGAGGAGAACTTTGCATTATCTCATGAGAGTTGCAATAAGTCAAAGCAAGATTCTAATCTCAAAATAGCTCGAATATTAGCACGGCTTTCTAAAATTCAATCAGAAGTTTCATCAAAAGGAAACAAGTCTGCATCTCTTAAGGACATCTTGCAAAATAACAATGGATCAAAATTTGATTTCAGATATACCACTGAAAATGGATTGATCAAGTATTCCTTTTCAGAACATGGTGATAATTCTATCTATCAATCTCAAATATTTAAGGATAATCTTTCCGGTGAAGAATCCTGCTTTTTAGAGATTCCTATCGAATATTTATATCATGATGAAATCATTAACCCAAGAGGAATCAATAGATCTATAGGCAAACTAGTTAAAGAATTTGACAAAGGTAATCCGCAGCTTCATCTAAGCTTAGTAAGAGTTCATGACAATAAACTTAAAGTCTTTGACGGGCAGCATAAAGCTGTTGCACAAATTCTTTTAGGAACAAGAAAACTAGTTGTTAGAATATTCTTAAACCCTAATATAGATAGGCTAACAGAAACAAATACAAATGCAGGAAGCACATTAAGGCAAATTGCATTCGACAAGTCTATAATGCGTCAACTTAACAATACACTTTATTCTGAAAGAGTAAAGCGTTATCAAAATGAACACAATCTCAATGAAGACAATTTTAGTTTTTCAGAACAACAAGTGATAGATTATTTTAAAGGAGACGGTGCTAATATTAAAAAATATATAACAGATAGTATTAAACATTCAATTACAAACGATAAAGAAAATAAACTAAAAGACTATATAGATTTTGAAGGTAAAGCTAAAGACTTACCAATCTCATATAGTGCATTTGATAAAACAATACTATCATCATTTATCAGTACCAAACTAATATTAAAAACTCCTATTGACTTTAAGACTGATCAAGGTTTAAACCCTCGTGAAATAGAAATAAAGCAAATCGTGAGTTTATTGAACATCCTTGCTGAAAAAATATACATAAATAAGTTTAAACCTGAAATTGGAGTCAGCAGAATAGAAAAGAAGATTATTGATAGAAAAGATTCAGAAATATCAGATGAACACCTAATAGCATATAGAATTAGTAAAGAAGAAATTATGCATAATTGGTTGCAATATTTAAAAATGGTTATTAAAGCCTATTATACTAATATGGGTAAAATGGTAAATGAGGCTGAAATATTTCAACAACCATTTGACGATCAACTTTGGGCAAATATTGAAAACTTTGTTGAAAATCTTTATCAACTTCCATTGTGGAAAGATAGAAGCATGGCAAATACAATATTTGCTGGAAAAAATACATACGATTATTGGAAGACTATATTTAGCACATCCAAGAGTTTAGATGGAGCACAAGTTTTAGCCAAACCATTAAATTTTATGGAAATGATACAAGCGAAATAAAGTCCTATGACTAACACTAGATATGATGACCATATCTGCTCGTTCCTCGCAGAGACGGCACATATCATTATACGTTATAGCCAATCAAGAAATTAAAAATGATAAAGAAGATCATAAAGCTTAAAGATTTTGGTATTTACAATGATTTTCGTTGGAACAACTTAGATGAATTCAAGAAAAAGAATTTAATCTATGGATGGAATTATTCTGGTAAGACTACTTTGTCAAAGCTATTTGAGAATTTAGAATTTAATGATTGTGATAGGCATTTTAATGGCGGCCAATTCAATCTTGAATTCAAAAACAATGAAGTAGTTAAAATAATTGATCAAACAAATGTCGATGAATGCCCATCTAAAGTCAAAACATTCAACTCAGAATACATAAAGAGAATATTCAGTTGGGAAATTCCAGATTCGGGAATAGAACCCATTTCTTTTTATCTAGGAGATCCAGCTGGCAATTTACTGACCGAAATTGAAAATTTAGAAAATTTAAATTTAAGGTTGACACACATAAAAGATGACAGATACAGAAGTATTCTGAAGCGCTTCACCGAATACAATAAAAACAATGGAAAATTTTCAAATCAAGCAAAAGAAATAAGAGAGGATTATTTACCACGACTGCTTCAACCTCATGAATTTAACAAGTCACACTTCAATTCTAATGTTGATATTGTTAAAACTGATTTAAATAGTTTCATCCTTGATGAAGAAATAAAAAATACTACAAAAGATGAAGCATTGGCTCAACAAGAACTTGATCCAGTATCCAACATAACTCTATTAAATGAAAACTTGACCAGCATTGGACTTCGAGTCAAATCTTTACTTAATGACATAGCCCCAAAATCAGGAGAATTTCCAGACTTAGATAATAATGAAGGATTGTTTAATTGGGTTCAAACAGGCTTAGCCATCCATCAAGAAGAACATACTTGTAAATTCTGTACGAATCAAATTCCAGAAAACAGAATCGCTCAGTTAAATAATTATTATTCTGAAAAGCTTAAAGAAATTCAAGAAGAGATACATAATATTGGTTTAGCTATAAAAGATGAAAAGACTAGTATTAATATCCAATTTGACAACGAATTAAAAATCTGCAATCTATATAGAGTTGAATATACTTTAGCACTTAGTTTATTTGAAACAGCAAAAACTAAATACTTAGAACAGTTGACAAAATTCGAAAATGATTTAGAATTAAAAGGTAAATCTATTTTCATTTCAATAACTGAGACGTCCTTTGAAAATATAACATTTGAAACTGAAATAACCAAAATAAATGAAGTGCTTGATAAACATAATTCGTGGGTTAATGAATTTGCAGATAGAAAGAGTGCAGCGACAGCTAAGATAATCAATAATTATGTTGCCGAATATCTGAGAGATGAAAATTATCTTTCCAAAGAAACCGAGTCTATTTCAGCGAAATCTACAATAAAACAAATAGATCAAAAAATAGCTAATCATAAAGAAGAGATTCTTGCAAAAAATGCCCAATTAAGTGATATGGTTAAAGGGAAAGAAGAGCTAAACGACTCACTAAGCCTTTTACTAAATAGAAATGATATAAAAATTGAAATAAATAATGAAAAATTCATACTTAAGCGAAATGGATATGCCGCAACAAACTTAAGTGAAGGAGAAAAATCTGCAATTGCTTTTTTATACTTTCTAACTGAGATGAAATCACTCAGCGAAGACACGACTTTGTCTAACACAATTGTCTTCATCGATGATCCAATATCAAGTTTAGATAGCAACCATGTTTTTCAGGTTAGATCTCTAATAAATAATTTTTTCAGATCTAATGAATTTAAACAACTATTCATTTCCACTCATAGTTTTGAATTTTTATCAGTCTTGCTGGACACCAAGTTATTCGGTAGTACAAATCCTGAAATGGGCGAAGCCAAAAGGCCTTTCTATTTTATACAAAGAATAAATGAAAATGAAGCTGAAATAAAGAAATTACCAAAAGCTTTCAGTAGTTACAAGTCTGAATATGTTGGATTATTTAGAATAATTAAAGAATACAAAAATTCAGATGATCAAGAAAATTTTCCAAATCTATTAATTTTGCCTAACGCTGTAAGAAGATTTTTAGAACTCTATACACTAATGAAGTATCCAAGTGAAAAATCTGTAGACAAGAGAGTTCAAGAAGTTTTTTGTTCTGGAGATCAAACTTATCATAGTGTCAAATTATTGCATTGGTTTTCTCACGAAAATCAGCTTGAAAAAATAAATCAACACGATGATAAACTATTGCAAATTTCAGAAGCAATTGATGAGTTATTCGACTATATTGAAAATGAAGATACATTACATTGGAAAGGATTAGTAGGTGAATAGACTGGCTATAATCGAGTAGACGGCCTCGACTAGAGTTACTAGCCGAGGTGCGCCTCTCACTATTTATCCCGA
>Ga0114952_1001138_pt1 | contig 23600 bp, 11 predicted proteins | sample SidtaG_2_FD_87303 | JGI IMG/M metagenome (GOLD analysis project Ga0114952, IMG submission 87303) | Marine algal microbial communities from Sidmouth, United Kingdom - Sidmouth_Asex2 metaG | ecosystem: Host-associated > Algae > Red algae > Unclassified | place: Sidmouth, United Kingdom | collected...
AATGGTACTGTGAATGCAACAAACGTATTGGAAATAAATATACCAAATATTCAATTAGCAGAAGCAGGCTCATATAAGGTAGAGGCTAATATTGATAACTGTGTCACTTTAGAAGATGAATCTGATGTTCAAGTAACAGAAGGTTTAACTACGCCAGCGTTTGATGAGGTAATGATGCAAACTTGCGAAGGACAAGATCTAAATCTTACAATCGATAATTTTACAAGTACCTCAAATACAACATACAGCTGGTATAAAGGGAATGATGTCTTGATCGCAGAGACGATGGAACCTAATTTGACTATTAGTAATTCTTCTTCTACAGACGACGGAGATTATTATGTAATTGTGACACAAGGGGACTGCGCATCTGGTGCTTCTAATTTGGTCACGATTATGGTTGCGACTCCTCCTAATGAGACAGCAGATGCAGGTATGAATGCTAATTATTGTCAAAGTGCTGTAATCAACTTAGAGGCAAGCATGCCTATGGATGGAACAGGAACTTGGATGAGTACAACAGCTCAAATAGTAGATGTAAATAATCCATTAACCGAAGTAAGTAATCTAACCCTTGGGGATAATATGTTCGTTTGGGTATTAGATGCAAATGGTTGCTTGGACTATAGTAGGGATACTGTCATCATAAATGTTAGCGAAGTACCAAATGAAACGGCAGCCATCCTGAATACGGCAAACAACATTTGTGTTTCGGATGCTAATGCCTTAATCTTATCTGCAGACATTTTTATGGAAGGGCAAGGTGAATGGAATCAAGTGGCAGGTCCATCAACAATTACCTTTAATACACAGGATGAGACAACCACAACAGTCAATGGTATTACGCCAGGAACTTATACAGTTGAATGGTCACTAAGCACCTCTGCGTGTGGGACTTTCAGCGATGATGCATATACTTTTGCTGTTGATGCAGTGCCCAATGAAACGGCAGCTGCAGGACCTGATGAAAGTGTTTGTTCTGGAGTTACCGTATTCACACAAGCAGTAATGCCATCTATAGGAATGGGTCAATGGTCAAGTAATAGTGGAGTTGTATTTTCTGATGTAAACGATCCAAATGCTACACTATCTGAGTTAACATCAGGAGAAAATATTTTGACTTGGACCCTATCAAATGGAGCTTGTGAAAATTATGACAGTGATGTCGTAAATATTGAAGTTTCTACCTCTCCAGATGAACAGGCAACTGTGTTGGACAATGCTATTCAGTTATGTGAAAGTGATGAATTATTGTTAACTGCCATTATGCCCAATGAGGCGGATGGTAATTGGATACAAATAGGAGGAGCACCAACAACAATCATAAATCCTTCAGAAAGTGAAACTAGGGTTACTTATAATGCTATTGGTACATTTACCTACCTATGGCAACTGTCGACTGCTGAATGCGGAACATATAGTAATGCAGAAGTTCAGGTCACGATAGATGCTACACCAAGTGAAATGGCGAATGCAGGGAACGATCAAAATACGTGTGGTACGGATATAGAATTATCTGCCACTAATGTTATGAATGGTTCAGGATTCTGGTCATCCAATGTTGGTACTATTAATGATCCCACTGATCCAAATACCACGGTTTCTAATTTACCAAACGGTAACCATATATTTACTTGGACATTATCAAGTGGGGCTTGTCAAAACTATTCTGAAGATGAAGTAATGATCTCTACTACCGAAGTACCTAACGAGGTCGCAGAAGTAGTAAATGAGGTAATAAATATTTGCGCTAATGTTGGCAACGAGTCAGTGAATTTAGTTGCTATTGATCCAGCTATGTCTGACGGACTATGGACACAGGTATCAGGACCTAATGCCACCACTATAAATGATGATGCAAGTGCAATAACTTCTGTGGATGGCCTAATATCAGGTACATATGAATTTGCTTGGACGCTCAGCATGGGACTTTGTGCTGATTTTAGTACAGATTTGATAACCGTTAACGTCGATGAAATTCCTACAAATGTCTTTGCTAATGCAGGTGATAATCAGACAGTTTGTGGTGGAGTAAATACGACGAACCTGAATGCTGGCAATCCTCCCATTGGGTCTGGACGATGGACCATATTTAATACGAGTGGTGCAAGTGTAGATGAAGTAAACAACCCCAATACTGAGGTAACCTTAATGGAAGGCGAGAATATATTTGTCTGGTCTCTCTCTAATGGAGGCTGTGAAAATTATGAGCAAGATACGGTTAGCGTATTTTTTACAATGCCAGAGGAAGCCGCGACTATATTGACAGCTAATATTGAGTTATGTGAATCCGACTTGAGTGATATTACACTCAACGCCGCTGACATAGAAGTTGCAAGTGGAGTGTGGTCACAAGTGGATGGACCGAATGAAGCTACCATAGAGAATCCTTCTAATGAAGAAATGACGCTATCCAATTTAGCAGCAGGTTTCTATACTTTTCAATGGAGCCTTTCTGAAGAAAACTGTATCAATTATGCAACAGATATGGTTACGATAGAAATCACTTCAGTTCCAGATGAAGATGCTAATGTTGCTCAAGACGAAGTAATAGTCTGTGGAGACAATCAGACTACTATAGAAGCGGTGATGCCTTCAAGTAGTATGGGGTCTTGGTCTACTAATAGTGATGCTGTATTAGTGAATGCAAATTCTGCAACGACCGCTATTAACGAGCTGCAGGCTGGAGAGAATATTTTTACATGGTCATTGAGTTCAGGCAACTGCGTTGATTTTTCTACGGCTGATGTGTCGGTACTTTTCGAACAGGGTATTCAAGTTGAAATGGAAACTTATATCATAAACACGGGTACAGAACTTTTAGGAGAAGATCTTACCACTAATATTGAATTTAATGGCAATACAGATTGGACTATTACTCTGATCGGTAATCCTACAGAAGTTACTCTGAATGATGCAGGTGTTTTTGATTTTAAGCCGGCAGTTGGTTTTACGGGGGACTACATTTTTGAATATGAAATTTGTGACGTCAGCTGTAATACATGTGAGAGAGTAACGGTAAAAATCGAAGTTCTTCCCCCGCAGATAGTAGATTGCGATATCCCAAATATCTTGACTCCAAATAATGATAATAAGAATGATGCATTAATTATTGATTGTGCTAATCTAAATGAGAATAGTAAAATCCAAATTTTCAATAGATGGGGTGATAAGGTTTACGAAAAGGTAACCTATGAAAACGATTGGAGAGGAACCTATGAAGGAGATGACCTTCCTGCTGGTACTTACTTCTATGTATTCAAGAAAGATCAATTTGAGTCAGAAGCAATAACAGGGTACATAACCCTTATTAGATAAAATTTAGACTACTTATTAGTATTAAATAGTAATTAATATCATGATGAATAAATTAGTTTTTACCATTTTTATGCTCGGCTTTTTTGTCCAAGCACAAGCACAGCATAATCCTCAGTTTACGCATTTCATGTTTAATAAGCTGCTTTACAATCCAGCTTATGCAGGTAATAGAGATGCCTTGGCAACTTCTGCTGTATATAGAAATCAATGGATCGGAATAGATGGTGCCCCTACCACGGTTAACTTCAACGTACATACTCCATTTGCTGGTAAAAGAGCGGGTATCGGTCTCTCTATTGTAGCTGACAAAATAGGCATAGTGAACACTACTTTTGCAAATCTTTCTTATAACTACAGAGTGCGAGTAGGGGAGCATGCGAAGCTAAGTATGGGTATCTCTGGTAGATTGGAACATGGCAGAATGGACTTAACTGATGTGAATGCATATGACGGGGACGATGATTTTATTATGAACGATATGGCAAGAACCGTACGGCCAAATTTCGGGATGGGTTTATTCTTGTCTAGTAAGAATTACTATGTAGGCGTTTCTTTGCCGACCGTACTAGAAAACAGCCTCTACTCTAATGCTGGCTTTGAGTCAGTTTATAGAACGTTTTATGCCATGGGTGCAGTAGTACTAAAAATGTCAGAATCGGTAAAGTTTAAACCTTCAGTTTTGATAAGCTACAATAAGAATGCTCCATTCGATATGGATTTAAATGCTAGTTTTCTATTTATGGATGCTCTATGGATAGGTGGAACTTATCGTCTTGATGATTCAATAGATGCTTTGATACAGTACCAATTCACTCCAAGTCTGAGAGCGGGTATGGCGTTTGATTTTACGACATCAGTGTTGAACAGCTACACATCAGGTGGATACGAGATAATGCTTGAATATATATTCAAGCAAGGTGATAAACAAGCAACTAACATTAGATATTTCTAACCACTATAATTAATCCAAGAAGTAAATTATCAAGCGATGCAAATGATAAAGAATTATATTCTATTAGCTATAATTGTAGGTTTTTCGAATCCTAGTTTAATTGCCCAAGAAGAGGTGAATGAATACAATCTTACAGGAGTTACTAATATCGTATTAGCACTGAATAGGTTAGAGTCAAAAAAGGTAAAGTCAACAACGACAGCCGATGTTCTCTACGAAAATTATGGTTTTAGCAAAGCGGCTAATCTGTACAAAGCGGGAAACGTGAGCGAAAGTGTGGATAAAACAGTTTGGTCCAAATTGGGTAATGCCGCTCGATTGAACGCAAATTATGACGAGGCAGTTTACTGGTATGAAAAGGTAGTGTCTGACGGACCAGTTCCGAAAGACTTGCTTTATTATGCACAGGCACTGCAAGCAATAGGTATCTGCGAGGAAGCCGTTAAGTGGTTCAAGCTATATAATGACTCACCAGCTGTGGAGAAAATATCATTCATTTCTAACTGTTCAGATGTTGAAGGTTTCTATGATTTTGAGGAAGTATCTATGACAAGTATTTCAAGCTTAAATAGTAAATATCTTGACTTCTCAGCACGTCCCTATAAAGATGGAATAGTATTCACTTCGAATAGAGGAGCTAATAAATTTTCAAAGCTAATAGATAATTGGACTTCAAATAATTTTACGGATTTATACTTTAGTAAGAAAACGGGAGATACTTACTCCAAGCCTAACGTTTTGAAAGGAGGTGTGAATGGAAAATTTCATGATGGTGTAGCAGCAATCACCAAGGAGGGAGAAATGATGTATTTTACAAGAAACAATAAATCTAAAATCTCTGGTAAAAAAGTAAAAAGATTAAAAATTTATAGTGTTAGCAAGGACGCTGAAAAGTGGAGTGAAGCAAAAGAACTCTCATTTAATAGCAATGACTTCTCTTCTTGCCATCCAACGATCACTGAAGGTGGTGACACTATGTACTTTTCTTCTAATAGACCTGGCGGATTTGGAGGCATGGATATTTACATGGTAACTAAGTTGGATAATTCTTGGACTTCACCTATAAATATGGGTCCAAGCATTAACACTGCTGGTAACGAGGTATTTCCCTTTATTACTAATGAGGGAGATATTGCTTTCTCATCTAACGGACATCCAGGTTTTGGAGGATTAGATTTATATGTCGCTAGAAAATCAGTAAAAACGAATCAATGGGATAGAATGGTAAATGCTGGAAAACCTTTTAATTCTACCAAAGATGATTTCGGATTTTATATGGACCTAGAAAATACTTCTGGATATATATCTTCGAGTAGGGTAGGACAGACCAATAACGATGACATCTACGCGTGGAGTAGCGATTCGCCCGTAGATTTTTTCCCAGAGTTATCATTTGAGCAAAGTTTTTGCATTGTGGAAGCAGGAACAAAAACTCCATTGAAGAATGCATCAGTTGACATAATGCAAAATGATGGTAAAGACATCAATCAAGCAAAATTAAAGACGGATGAAAAAGGAATGTTTAGCCTCACAGTTTGGCCGCAAACTATATTAGCAATGGATCTGGCCAAGACTGGGTTTAAGGATAACAAGGAAAATTGGTCTTCGACCTTAACTAATGCAGAAGTATCCGAATGTGTATATCTCGAGATGAAGAAAATAGATGAAGTAGCTATTATGGGTATCATAGTAGATGCTAATAATAAGCCTATTAACAAAGCGGACATTACGATAGTAAATAAGTGCACCAAAAAAACGCAGAAGCTAAAATCAAATGCCCAAGGTAAGTTCAATATGAACGTCCCATGCGGCTGCGACTATAGTATAGTGGGCTCAAAAGTAGACTTTCTTAACAATACAGAATTAATCAAAACTGCAATAATGGATTGCACGAAAACAAAGGAAATAAAATTAGAATTGAAGAAGCCAGCTCCAGTTGTTGTAGCACCGACGCCTACCTTCAAAGATAAGCCTATAAAAGTAGGCGCTATCATAGCATTACCAAATATAAACTACGATTTTAATAAAGCAAACATCAGACCTGACGCCGCTATGGAGCTTGACAAAGTTGGGGAGTTACTTATTAAGTATCCTAGTTTGAGTATCGAATTAGGTGCACACACGGATGCTAGAGGTAGTGCAGATTACAACATGATGTTATCCAGCAGTAGAGCTATTGCGGCTATCCAATATCTAATCAGTAAAGGAATCTCAAAGGATAGGATATCTTCCAAAGGGTATGGTGAAACACAATTAATAAATTCTTGCTCGGATAATGTCAAGTGCTCGGAGATAGAACACGAAAGCAACAGAAGAATAGAAATAAAAGTCGTAGAATTTTAAGACAAAATCGATTACTCTATTTTCAATTATAAACAAGATAAGAACTAAATACTAAAGATTTTATTGTCAGTAGATTATCATTTTGATAAGTGCTCTATCCATTTGGATAGGGCATTTTTTCATTACCCCTTAGCGTTCCATGCCAACTACACATATTCCCAAGACAGTCATTACATTTAACGGTAAAATTGTCATAGGGTAAAATTTTACCATAATTGGGTATTAATGCCCAAATTCATGTATTTTTGAGGTCTTATTTAATAGTTATACTATTTGTGGCTTCAAATGGTAAAAGACCTTTAGTTAGCAGCGTTTTAAAATTTTTGTCGATGAGCAAATTGCTTTATATCATAGCACTTATTTGTATTACCATTCCTGCTTTTGCGCAACAAACTCCTTTATTTACGCAGTACCGAGAAAATTATTCTATCATCAATCCTGCTATGCTTGGTAGTGATTACTTGCTGAAGGAGCAAAATCTTGACTTCGGGTTGTCTTTAAGATCTCAATGGAATAATCTGGAGGATCACCCTGTGACTCAAACAATCAGGGGAAACTTTATCTATGCAAGATCAGGTATTTCTATCATCAGCGGTGGTTATCTTATCAATGATAAGACGGGACCCACCAGCCATACAGGACTTTATGGAAAGATCGGAGGGGTGCTGTCTGACGATCCTTATTGGGGAGGTATAGCTATGGGGTTGTCCATCGGTATCCAACAGTTCAGAATAGATGCTTCAAAACTAGTCCTCCGACAATCAGGAGACGTGATAGCCTTACAAGATCAATCAAAGGTAGCGCCTGATGTAGGTTTTGGTTTTTATTACTATAAGCGATTCGACAAAGGCTGGTTCAATGAAGATTTGGTATATGCTGGTATCTCTATCCCGCAGATTTTAGGTCTAAATATCACGTATACAGATAACGATTCTAATTTTGATATACGCCGCCAGCAGCACTTTAATCTAGTTGCTGGGTATTATAAAATGTTGGACAATGATAGATTCATCGAGCCATCCGTATGGATACGATATGTCGCTAATGCACCTATAAGTGTAGATGTCAATTTTAGATACCAAGTAAACAACAGCATATTTTTTGGATTTGGAGGAAGTATAGGGAGAACTTTACACTTCGAAACTGGATTCAGTATTGGCGATCAACTACGACTAGGATACGGGTTTGATTACCCTTTCAATACAATTGGTCCTATTGGACGTAGTACACATGAAATTAATTTAAGCTTTGCACTGGAAAGATAATATGAAATATATTTCACGAAATTACACATCTATTTTTATGAGATTTTGCGCACTTGCATTCTATATTAGTTTGTCTAGTGTTGTTGCAGCTCAAAATTCACCTTCAGCGCCAGCAGAGAAAACGGGTACATCTGTTTTTAGGATGCCGCTCGCTGGTGAGAAGTTGATTGGAGAAATGGTCACCGCAGCAAGCGGTACTGAAGCCTGCCTCGAAATTAGCGTGGAGGGTTTTACAGGAGTGAGTAGCTTAGAGTTTGGTATTCCTCCAAACCCCACAGTCGCCACTTTTACGAGAACGATTAATTATAATTTACCTGGATTGAGTGATGCAAATATATCCAACACTGCTTTCGGAACTGAATTTGTCTGGTCATCTCCTGATCAAGCTAATGGTAATACAGTGCCTGATGGCACAGTTATAATGGAGATATGTTATGATGTTACAGGTACAGATGGTCAGACCGTAGAGGTAGCTTTTAACTCAGTGCTTACACCTAGTTTTTTCGGTAGACCAGATGGAACTCAAACGCAACCTACCAGAGAATCGGGTTCTATCACTATATCTACTCCGCTAGGGATAGCAGACAACACAGTTAATCCTGACAACTGTTTTGCGATGAATAATGGAGGAGTAGAAATAACGCCAGAAGGCGGGAGTGCTCCATATACTTATATGTGGTCAAACACAACAACAAACAAAGACCTTACAGATGTCTCTGGAGGGACCTATATGGTCACTATCTCAGATGCTGGATCCAGTCAAATTATCGAGACTTATGTAGTACCTTTTGATACGATCACGCCTATTGCTGATATTGGAGAAGTTGATGCTATTACGTGTGCTGAACTTGAGATTACGCTAGGCGGAGACGACACCTCTATTGGAGGAGAATTTGAATATCAATGGCTAGCTTCTGGAGGTGGGAATATTGTAAGTGGGCAAAATGATCCTAATGTTACTATTGATATGGAGGGCATTTATTCATTCCGAGTAATAGATACCAGCAATGGTTGTACATCTGAAAGTAGCGCAATGGTCACTGCGGACAACGAAGCACCCAATCTTGATGCTGGTCCAGAGCAAGAGCTTCCATGCGGAGGTCCATTAACTTTAACAGCTACCAATGATGAGGGCATTACTACGCTTGATGCGGTTTGGGACACGATGGATGGTACGATAGATGGAGCGGATGATGAGCTTAGTATATCTGTAATGACAGAAGGAACTTATAGTGTAACCGTCACCAACACAAGTAATGGCTGCACCAACACCGATGCGGTTACGATCACACCTTCAGTGTTGCCATCAGTAATGCTTGACGGGACTGTCCCTAATCTCAACTGCGACCAAAATTCAGTGCCTATAAATATTTTGACTGATGAAAATAACACTATAAACTGGACGACGTCTGACGGTACTATTGATAGTGGAGTGGATATGACTCAACTTATCGTTTCTAGTGCTGGTACTTACGAAGGAGAGATTATAGATCCGAATACAAACTGCTCTTCAACTATCGAAGTGATAGTAATGGGGAATACCTCAGAGCCATCCGTTAACGCTGGCGATGATGCTAGCTATAGCTGTATCGAAACAACTGCTACGCTAACTGCCACTACGGATACGCCAATGGGTACGATTGAATGGAGAGATGCTGCTAACAATTTTGTCGGCGATGAACTTACCCTGACCGTAAATCAAGCTGGACGCTATACATTTAATGTTACCAATGAGTTTGGATGTATGAGATCTGATGATGCTATGGTCACAGCCGATACCATCAGTCCTATTGCCGATGCAGGTTCAGATATGTTAGTAGGATGTATAGGTAGCGATATTACACTTGATGGAACTTCCTCTAGCATGGGGTCAGCATTTTCGTATGCCTGGTCTACTTCCAACGGTATACTCACTGCGGGTTTCAATACATTAACTCCCACGGTGAGTTCAGCTGGCATATATGATCTTATTGTCTCTAATATGGAAAATGGGTGTTCCAATCTCTCTAGTGTGGAGATTAGTTTAGAAGGAAATCTAGAGGACGCGGATGGAGGTACTGACTTTAGTACTTGCGAATCAACTGCTACTTTGTCAGGGAATATACCCACAGATATTACAGGTATGTGGACAACTACTACCAATGCCAGTATCGATAATCCATCACAAGCCAATATTTCAATATCCAATTTACAGGCTGGGACCAATACTTTTATTTGGTCTCTTTCCACTCCAGATTGTGAAGATTACAGTAGAGATTCAGTTGTCGTAACTTTCGAAAATGCACCATTAGCAGTTGAAGATGTTCAGACGATACCTGTAGATTCTACCAGCGCAGGATTCTATGTTTTAGAGAACGACGATATCAGAAATAATGATGGTGTTACAGTTACCTTTCAAACGGACGATACTAATTTCATGGACTTAGGCGATGGCGTATTCAGTTATATGTTTCCGAATGATTCTTTGCTAACGTTTACTTTTTCTTATGTTGTTTGTTCTGACATGTGTCCCTCCTTATGCGATAGTACAACAGTTACTATTAATCGGGAAGAGCCAATGATAGAGCCAGTCGATTTAGATGCCTTACCCAATGCCATCACGCCCAATGGAGATGGCCTTAATGATGCCCTTGTATTCGACATCATGTTACTCAACCCCCAAGATTTTCCCAACGCAGAGCTCATTGTTTTCAATCGCTGGGGGGATGTTGTTTACAAACAACGCCCTTACGACAACACATGGCAAGGAACAAATCAGAGCGGTGGAGAGCTTCCAGAAGGCACTTATTATTTTATCAATAGATTAAGTATCGAGAATACTGAAGTGCTCACAGGCGACATTACTATCATCAGAGATTAAAATTTTAACATTCTCTAGTGCCAATTACATACGTATTACAGAAATATACCTTTTATTGGGTATATTTATTTTGCTTATAAGATTTACCTTTAACCTATGATTCTAAGTTTACTTCGATATAATTTGGGTATTGCACAAGCGTTAGGACTACCCAATAGAATCTAGGCTTTTATCAAATAAGGTCGATTACGATTTGAGTGAGTTGGTGATTCGACTCACTTTTTTTTCTGCCTAGGTATCTGTACGTGGGCGTTCCACTTATTTTCAATCGAAAAGGCCTCATTTTCGAGTCAGGTTTCCTAGGATAGGATAAACTATAGAGAACCTGACCCGAAGGGGTGCGCCCAATATATATAAACCAATTTTAATCGCTAAGATTTACCTTAACAATAATAGATTTAGAAATAGGCGTTTCACTTTTTCGAGCAAATTGGTCATGTGGAACGAGGACATTTGTCTCTGGAAAATAGGTTGCTAAATTTCCACGAGGTATATCGTACGGCACCACCATAAAAGACTTGGCAACTCTAGTTTGCTTATCATAGTGGCTACTAATATCTACATAGTCTCCCTTATTTAGACCCGCCTGTTTGATATCTTTCTTATTCATGAAGAGAACGCGACGTCCATTTTCGACTCCACGATAACGATCATCCAATCCATATATAGTTGTATTATATTGATCGTGGCTACGAATAGTCATCATCGTGTACTCATCTTCTTTAAGAGATAAATCACTAAGTTGATTCACCGTAAACTTGGCTTTGCCGTCCGTATGATTAAATTTTTGCTCCCGCGCTATATTGGGTAGATAAAAACCTTCAGGATTTCGCACGCGCTTATTATAGTTATCGAAGCCAGCAATATTAGCCTCTATGGCAGCACGGATATTATCGTAGTCTGCTATGAAGTTATCCCAGTCTATGGACTTATTCGTAAAAAGCGCATTAGCGATTCCTGCAATTATAGCTGGTTCACTTTTGAGCATTTTGGACTTTGGTTCTAAGGTTCCTTGACTACTATGTACAATTCCCATAGAGTTTTCTACACTTACAAATTGATCCCCGTCTGCTTGTTTATCTATTTCCGTACGGCCGAGGCAGGGGAGCATTAAGGCAGTCTTGCCATGCACCAAGTGACTGCGATTTGGCTTAGTTGAAACGTGTACAGTGAGGTCACAAGCCTGAAGGCCCTTAGCTGTATAATTGGTGTCAGGCGTAGCAGAAAGAAAATTACCACCCATCCCAAAAAATACTTTGGCCTTTTTTTCGGCCATCGCTTTTATCGCATGCACTACATTATAGCCTTCCTCTTTTGGTGGTTCGAATTTGAAATTCTTTTTTAGATTATTATATAAGTCATCCGTGATCTTTTCCCAAATACCCATGGTACGATCCCCTTGCACGTTGCTATGTCCACGCACAGGACAAGTACCACCACCAGGAATGCCGATGCTACCTTTCATCAGAAGTATATTCACAATCTCTTGGATGATATCAACGCTGTTAGCATGTTGCGTAATACCCATAGCCCAACATATTATTATCTTCTTTGACTCCGCTATCCACGTTACTGCTTTTCTTACCGCAGATTTTTCTAGTCCACATTTATCCAGTAGATCATTTATTTTATATTGCTCAAGGTCTGCTAATAATGCATCATAGCCTTTCGTTTTATTTTTGATGAAGGACTGATCCAAGACAGTACCTGGAGCTTTTGCCTCCATTGCTAGCAGCATTTTCAGTATGCACTTTAGCAAAGCAGCGTCTGTATTTATTCCCAAATTAAGATACAGATCGGTAAGTTTTTTACCGCTACCCAGCATATGAGATACCTTCTGCGGGTGTTTGAAATTTAATAGACCTGTTTCTGTTAACGGGTTTATACTAATAATTTTGGCGTTGTTCTTTTTGGATTTCACCAAAGCAGACAACATACGAGGATGATTAGTTCCAGGATTTTGACCGATAACAATTACCAAATCTGTAATGTAGAAATCCTCTAGGGTTACGGATCCTTTACCAATCCCTACAGTATTGGATAAGGCCACTCCACTCGACTCATGACACATATTGGAACAGTCAGGAAGATTGTTGGTTCCATACTTACGTACCATCAGTTGATAGAGAAAAGCTGCTTCGTTTGACGTTCGTCCAGAAGTATAAAAGATAGCCTCATCAGGTGACGCGAGCGAATTTAATCGCTCAGCTATAAGGTTGAATGCGGCTTGCCATTCTATCGGCTCATAATGTGTAGCACCTGGCTTCAGCACCATCGGATGAGTGATCCGACCACTCTTACCGATATCATAATCCGACCAGTTTGATAACTCCGCTACCGAATGTTTCGCAAAAAATGCGGGATTCGCTTTCTTCTCTGTTGCTTCTTCCGTTATAGCCTTTACTCCATTTTCACAGTATTCGCCTAGCGCAGATCTATCTTTAGGATCTGGCCATGCACAACCAGGGCAGTCTATTCCTCCCTTCTGATTGAGACTAAATAGTGTCTTACTACAGCTCGTCGCAGTCATCTCCTCTCGCATATGCTTCAGAGATGCTGTCAATGCTTGAAATCCTGCTGCCGTTGTAGTAGGTTTAACTATTTTTAAGTCTTCTTTTACTATAGGTGTTAATGGATTTATTTTGTGCTTTGACATTAGGAGAAATCTTTTATATTATTATTTGGATGGGGGAAAGTGTCTTGGTCTTCTCCATCTCTTGGATGCAAACAGTTGAAGTCTTTTTCAATAAGTAAACTCAAATCATCTCCTTTAGTTGAATGCATATTCTGCACACCCACAGCGCTTGGATCGCATAGAGTTTCTCGATCTAACTCGCCAAGCATAATTTGGATAGTGTTTTCGAAATAGTTCAAGGTAGTTAGGGGATTGTTATATGAGGTGATACGATAGCTCAGCTTGCCGTTATTGGGAAAAAGAAGATATGAGCTGACCTCTAATCCCTCTTCAATATTCTTTATCTCAGATTGTGTGAGTCTTATTCTTAAGGTGTTTTCTCTGATACGTAATTTCATCGCTGCTAATGTACATAATTAGCAGACAAGGTGTGCGCCAACTCAAGACAGATTAGACCAAAAAAAACGTATTCGGAAGTAGATAAAGATCACCACTGTGTAACTGACCTTCATTATTGGGAGTGAAGTATCAACAGCCCTGCCTCATAAATCCGAGATTTTTTAAAGAGTCAAGATCCAATCAGGCGTTTTGTTTTTAGAAAAATCATGACAAATTGCCAATTTATACTTGCACAGGTTTACCATCTTGTGAACAGCCTAGAACCCAAAAAGAGCTACACAATAGAGTATAGCTCTTTTTTGAACAAGTATTACAACTGCTTAAAATTTGATGTCACAAGCGAAGATTAAGATGCTGCTTTTTCAGCATCTTTTTTCTTCTTAGGAGTGATGTCAATCTTTATATTTTGCGGTCTAACTTTACCGTAAGAACCTTTAGTTCTTTTACCTTTTTTTGATTTAATGTCGCCTCTTCCCATAGAAAATGATGTTTTAACTTTTTATATAAATGATTCTACTTGAGTAGAACCACAAAATTAGGCAATTATTACATCAATTTCAGTTTTTTTCGAGAATCAACCTTTCAGAATGGGAATATATGTTGAACCGAGTAGCTTGCATGAAACCTATCAATGTCATTCCATACTTCGTAGCGTAGTCTACTGCTAGTGAAGATGGAGCACCGACTGCTATCATCATAGTGATGCCACTAACAATGGACTTCTGGACCAGTTCGAAGCCTGCACGCCCACTAACAAATAATATCACTTCGTGAGCTGATAGCTCATTTTGAAGCATACTACCTATCGTTTTATCAACAGCATTGTGCCTTCCTATATCTTCTCTTAAGCTGATTAATTCGCCACTGCAGTCAAAGAGAGCAGCAGCATGTATACCACCAGTGCTCTCAAAAAGGACTTGCGCCGCTCTAACTTTATCGCTAAATTTCAAGATAGTTTCGGGAGCGATTTGATATTGATACTGTTGCAGATTAAAGTCTCTCACCAGTTTTATTGCATCTAAACTAGTCTTTCCACACATGCCACATGCTGCAGTACTCACTGTATTCCGGGCTGCCAGATGCTGGGGCGCTTGATTTAGTTGAACTAGCATTTCTGCCTCACCATTTTGTATCGATACTATCTGGTCTAAATTATTTATAATTCCTTCAGTGTATAGAAAACCTCGAACCAAATCTTCGTTATGGCCTGGAGTATGCATGGTGATCACCAAATTTTCTATGCTATTATCGGGCAACTTTAGCTTTATCAACAGCGGTGTTTCCACAGCTACTACATCATCTACTTTGTGCAACCCATGCTGGGTAAACTTATGTATAGGGTAGTGATGTGTCCCAAGTATTTTTATGTTCTCTATCATGGTGTAAAAATTATACTAGTAAAGTACCACAAAAAAAAGCCCCCAAAACAATTTGGAGGCTCAATTAATTTTTATAAATCACTTATTAGGTAGAGAATTACATTTTACCATTATCATGCTCGTCTTGCCACTTTTCTAGCGCTTCCCATTCACCTCTTGCAGCCATGCCAGCTTGCAGAGGCCACGATTGAGGAACATGCATTTTGTATCTAGGTCCAGCTTGATCCAAAAAGGATTGGATCACACTTGGATCTGTTGCAGCTAGCGCTGCCCACGTTTTGATACCACCATTTTTTATAAGCTCCTCTATCTTAGGCCCTATTCCTTCTATTTTCTTTAAATCATCTTCGGCAGTTTCCACCGCAGGATTTGGTGTTATCGCTGCTACGGGTGGAGTTGCTACTGGAGTAGGCACGGTAGGTGGAGTTACTGCAGCTGCAAATGCTTGAAGAGGTGCAGAGGTAGAAGGATTGGATTTCTTCGCTGCTTCCAACTCTTCTGTATGTCTCAATAAGCTTTCGTACTTAATCTTCAGATCATTCTTCTCCGCTTCCGTTTTCTTTGCTACTCTGATTAGTGAATCTATCTCATTTTGCTTATCGTCATCAGATGTGTCTACAGAATCGCCTTTCAATCTAGCCAATTCTTCTTTCATCTTCTTATTTTCTATAGCTAGCTCACTTTCTCCAGACGCTTTAGCCTTTTGCGTTTCTACTAACTTGTCGTACTTTACCTTTAACGTATTGCGCTCTAAGTTTGCTTCTTCAAATCGAGGTCTATAAGATTCTGATCTACGGATGTATTCATCCTTTTCCGCTTTCGTCTCAGCTGTTGATGCTTTTAAGCGTTCGATTTCTCTATCTCTGCTATTCAGTATGTCAGTTAAGCGATCTACTTCCTTAGCATTCTCATCAGTGTGTTCAACGCTTGTGTCTACTTCAGATCCAGACTTAAATCCTGCAATCTCGTTATTTAATAAACCCAATTTATTGGTAATAGAAGTGTTCTCTCTAGTGGTAGTACGTAAGTCATTCTCTAATTTTACGTTAGCATTCTTCAGATTGGAGAGTTCAGACTTTTGCTTAGCGATTGTCTTTTCTAGACTTGTTTTCTCCTTATTGAAGCTCGCACTATTCTTTTCTAGCTTAGCATATTTCTTTGCAAATCCCGCATTGCTGGATACTTCAGCTTCATACTTGTGCTTCCATTCTTCTATTCTTGGCGTTCTAAACAGCCATCCTAAGATAAATGCACCGATCGCTAATAAAGCCATCCAGAATACCCATGAGCAGAACATTGTCCAGAATCCGCCTGCTAATATAATTGTAAACATAATTTGTATATTTTAAAGTGTGTTTTGTTAAATTGATTAGTCGATTACTATTATTTCTACTCTTCTATTTTTCGCTTTGCCAGCATCAGTATCATTACTTTCTAGTGGTTTGGTTGGTCCTTCACCGACTACTGATGTTATAGCAGATTTGCGAATGCCCTGACGGATCATATACTTTTTGATCTCTTGGGCTCTTTTTTTACTTAGTCTAGTATTGCCACTAAGGCTACCAACATTATCAGTATGACCAGATACTTGTATGGCTGCTTTTGGTACTTGACTTACGTAGTATTTAATATCTGCAAAATATCGCTTCAGTTCTGAATTCATGGTCACTTGATTCGAACCAGTCTCAAAATAAATTCTATATGGATTCGCTTTCAACCTAGTTGTCATTTCAGCTAGATCATCTGAACCTTTAAAGTTAAAACTAACTCCATCTCTCAGTAGATTCTTTGGTGTAAACCTAAGGCTATAATCTTCAAGTCCAGTTGTAATAATGTTCGCAGCAGGTGCACCTGTGGCGACCAGATTTGCTTTGATGGCCTCCGCACGTGCAACACCTAAATTGTCGTAATCCCCATCATAGCTTTGCTGTTCGTCTTCTTTATAGAATCCTGTCAGCAAGAGTTGTCTGTCGGTATTAGATTTAAGATACGCACTAACTTTATCAAAAGCAGTCTGCGTTTTGGCTGGTATGTTTGGATCATTACTCGTTATCGGAAAAGTAAAATAATTCGGAGACCCAGCATCAAATCTGGAACCATCATTCACGGTCCATACATTCTTCTTAACAGCTACGGGCGCAGGCGTAGGCGTTATTGCTACTGCCTTTGGAGCGGCCGCGACTGGATTGCAAGTCGGACATGATAAAAAATAAGACCCTGCTAATATCCATCCTAGCAACAGCAGTAGGAGAGGGTAGAAAAATTTGTGCATAAAATTGCATTTTTATAAATTACAAAATAGTTAGATCACTGAGAGATACTTTTCTTGGAGCTCCAACATTTTTAAAGACGTGCAAAAATAAGGAAAGAAACACCTTTTTTTAGATTAAATACCACCTAATTTGTATTCTGACAGCGCATTAGCTATTGTACGGTCGTTTGACAATCTAGGTACTTTATTTTGACCGCCTAATTTTCCTTTAGATTTCATGTAGTTTCTAAACGCTCCTGCACGCAATGGACTGATTTTCAAAGGCCTTAAGATTTTCCCTTTGATGAGATCTAAATAGTATATATTCTGTTTAGTCATTTCATTATCAAGTGCTTGTGAAAGAAGGTGCAGTTTTTCTGGTACCTCCTTAAATTCAACAAACCACTCATGATAGGGTAGACCATCTGCTGGAGTGATCTGTGGTGCCACCGTGAATTCGACTATCTGTATACCAAGTTCCTCACTAGCCTTAACCATTGCATTTTCGACTTCTTTTCCTATTACGTGTTCCCCAAAAGCAGAAATATAGTGGCTAAGGCGACCAGTTACCAACAATTTGTAAGGATCAAGAGATACAAATTTTACCGTGTCACCAATGTTATATCCCCATAGCCCAGCATTCGTATTCAAAATAACAACGTAGTTGGTGCCCAATTTTACATCTTGCAGCGAAACCCTAGATGCATCGGCTTTACCAAATTCCCCCACAGGAACAAATTCATAGAAAATACCCGAGTTGCTATTCAGCAGTAAGGAGGGGTCATCCACATCGTCCTGAAAAGCGATAAAGCCTTCGGAAGCAGGGTAAGTTTCTAAGCTATCTATTTTCCTGCCGACTAGTTTTTGCAAAACTTCACGATAAGGCTTAAAATTTACCCCTCCATATACAAAAACTTTATAATTCGGAAACAACTCCGACACAGAGGAGGCACCAGTTTTCTCTAGCAGCCGTTCATAATACATCTGCACCCAGGGCGGTATACCACTGATCAGCGTCATATTTTTATCCATCGTTTCGTCCACGATCCGCTCCAATTTATCCTCCCAATCTTCCACACAATTGGTTTCAAGACTCGGCAGTTGACTTACTTTCAACCAGGATGGCACCATGTGATTTGCAATACCTGATAACCGTCCAGTTAGTATTCCATTGGTGCGCGATAGCTCGGGGCTCCCCGATAGGAATATCAGTTTACCGTTAACCCAATCCCCCTTGCCAGTTTGAGCAGTATAGTGCAGCAGTGCATTTCGCGCAGTCCCAAAGTGATTCGGAATACTCGCTCTAGTAAGTGGGATATATTTTACTCCCGAGGTCGTCCCCGAGGTCTTTGCCAAATACTTTGGAATGCCTGGCCAGAGTACATTTGCCTCACCATTTTTTACAGCATCGAAGTACGTTCGCAGTTCCTCATAGTCCCTCACAGGCACCGCATCTTTATAATCTTCATAAGTTGCGACATGATCAAATTGGTGATCCATGCCGAACCGGGTATTTTTAGCAGTAGCAATATTTTCTTGACGAATTTTCTCCTGATCTCGCACTGCATTTTTCGCATCCCGCTTTATCTTAGAAGACACGAGCTTAGCAAATGGTTTAAGCAAAGTAGATTTGATCGCCATACCGTAAATATAAAAATTATTTTACCATCTGTAGCTTGAGCATACGATCCTAACTGTAGTCTTTATGAGGAGGGTGCTCCTACCATTTCTTAAAAAAGAAAATGGTAGTCGGGCTGTACGTTTGTATTTAGCACCTCCATAGCCTGTTCAGCTAAGGTGCCTGTTGTCTGCCTTATCAGGTCAGCCTTCCAGTCTCCTAGCTTCACTAGGCTATGGACGCACTGCATATCACTTCCATCCCTAGCACGTAAAAAATAAAAACGCTAAGCTCTGGTTCCTATTTTCGGATAACAAGTATCGCGTAACCGTTCACGGTGAAGCACGGCAAGTGGCAGCGCGCTAGAGACTAGCGACTGTAGTGGTATCTCGACTTTTTTGTCGAGGTAGTAGCGGAAGCCGCGACCGCCCGTTAGGTGCGGGAGGCCCCAGATAAGTTTTATAATACCGTTTAATAAAGCAACCTAAAAATACCATAAATAAGGTAGATGAATAATAGTATTTTTGTCATTTATCGTGTTAGTTTTGCGTTGTACATCTACTAGTGTACAACCCCCCAATCCACAACTATGCAAGCAATTTAAGTCTGCATATCTTCAATCTATAATTTTCATAGACCGATTTTATCTCGTGACACCACTTTTGCAACAGGTGTCGTCCCTCGGCAATATTGCTCAATAGGGAGTTATAAATTATCTATGAAAAATTTATTTTTATTATTCGTTTGTCTCCTCTCAGTACTGACCACGCTTTCTAGTTTCACCAATATCAGCTCACTGAACTATCCCACCGATAGGCTTACAGTGATGGCAAATCCACCTATGGCGATGGATATAGTAGTTTGTGAGGGAGAATCAACACTAATAACTCCGACAAATATTACATACACAGAAACATTTGATACCAATGGCGAGGGTGTGGCTGGAGATTGCACTGGTAATACTGCTAGTACATGCGCTACTAATGTACCTGTGTCCAATGGGCAATGGAGTATAGAAGCAAGTAACTTTACTGGATTGGGTGATAGTGATGATTTTGTCCTTACAAATGGCGGACAATTAGAGTTTCAAGATCTTGATGGAGAGTTTTGTTTCGTCTCTAGTGCCATTGATATATCATGGTGCGGTTCATCTATATTTACAGTAGAAATTAGTGAAATGGGAGGTATGGAAGCTACTGACTATGTAGATATTTTCTATATCGTAGATGGTGGTACGCCCATACAAATACCAAATTGGATGGGTATGGGTAATGGATCAAGAACATTGATAGACGACTTCACTTCTGCTACGGTTACAGCAAATAATATTATTGGAAACACGCTTCAGATTCAAGTATGTGTTCGTAATAATAGTGCTGTTGAAACACATATTTTGGAAGAGGTGGAGGTAGAATGTGAAGATGAATATAAGTATTATACTTCTGACCCATCAACAGGTGCTGCTCCAGTATTCGGTCCGACTACAAATCCTTATGACCCTATGACTGCTGCAGATACTGTGGATGATATCTGGATTACTAGCTGTAGTGTGGCTAATGGGGAAAGTGCTGCCACTATGATATCTGTGACTGTCAATGCTATTCCGGATGCACCATTTGCAGAAGGCGCAATGTATTGTGAGGGAGAACCAATGGAGGACGTTATAGCCATGGGAGACCCAGGTGCAATATTCACTTACTATGATGACTCGGCGTTGATGTTTGTGATACAGACTGGTGCCACATATTCTCCGTCTGGTTTCAGTGAAACGGTGTATGTAACACAAACTGTGAATGGTTGCGAAAGTGAAGCAACTCAAGTTGATATTTTAGTTACGGAAATATTTATTATCACGGCAACGGCTGCATGTAATGCTGATGGTACATTCTGTGTGAATGTTACTTTTAATATTACTGATCCGATGACACCAGAGTATAATATAAATATAAATGGGGTTGAGTTTGGCGAGTTTTTATACACGGGTTCTGCTACTGAAACTCAAATGACATTATGCGACCCTTCTTTTTTGGGTATAAGTGGTGATAACGATATTACCATTATTGTTACGGATGCCAACACAGGTACTGGTGGAGGATCGGGACCGATGGCCGAGTTAGTAATAACGGAAGTCTTGCCAGTGCCTAGCGGAGATCAATGTATGGAGGAATACTTTATAATTACCTATAACGCATGCCCTGGGCAGCCCGATCCCTTGGATATTTCAGGCGTAAATATCTTTGATTTTGGTGGCTTACTGCATACATTTGCTCCTGGTACCACTATTGCAAATGGTGCTTCCATTCAGTTATTTTCTTTTCAATTAGATCCAAATGGCGATGGCGACCTTTCTGATAATATATGCCCTGCTTGGGATGATAACGGAGATGAAGTTACTATTGTCGGACCACCAATGGGTGTGGATGCTACTAGTCTAGATTATTTTGGGAACCCAGGTACGGGTGTACCTGTTACTCAAACAGTAAATATGCTGACCTGCGGAGGACCTACAGGACCTGTGGCCTGCTCCTCGACTATTGTCATCGAAGAATTAGAGTGCTTTATGCCTAATGTCATGGTTGTAAAAGACGATGCAGATAACGGTGATGATACCCAGTCTATTTCTCAAAATACATCAGCAAACTTTACGATTACAGTTACCAATACTGGAAATGAGCCATTATGTAATATCACACTGATTGATAATGCGAGCGACCCAGGTCTTGATGTTACGAATTGTACTGCAAGTACTTCTATGATTAATGGTCTTATACTTTCTAATGGAAATATGGATAGTACTTTTGATCCTATGGAATCATTTACTTATACATGTACGGTTGATATGGTGACTGCTGACTTCATCAACACAATAAATATCGATGCCGAAGGATGTTTTACAGGAGATATAGTTATGGATAACGACAATACAGAAGTTTTGGTTCTGCCAAATCCACCCATGGCAATGGACATTAATGTGTGCGATGGAGAATCAACACTGATTACACCAACGAGTACTGAATCAGTTACTTTTAAATATTATGATATGGACCCAGCCACTGGTGCAACACCAATCTTTGGTCCAACGGTAGATTCTTTTGATCCAAATACATCTGCTGGAAGTACAGATGAAATATGGATTACCGCTTGTAATTTTAATGGCGAAAGTGAAGCTACAATGATTACGGTAACAGTAAATGTAATACCAGGAGCCCCAGCGGCAATGGGAGCGACCTACTGTGAGAGTGATATGATCGTAGATGTAGTAGCGACAGGAGTATCAGGTGCGACATTTACTTATTACAGTGATGCCGCTTTGACGATGATAATCCAAAATGGAGCGGCTTATTCGCCCACGGGTACCGTAGGAACAGAGACAGTTTATGTAACGCAGTCGGTGGCGGGTTGTGAAAGTGCAAGTACGGCAGTCATGATAACAGTAAATCCAAATCCAAACGCTCCTACTGCAATGAATATAGATGTTTGTGATGGAGAATCTACGGAGATTACGCCCACTAGTAATGGGGGTGGTACGATGTCTTTTACAACTACCATTGCATACGAAGAAACTTTTGACACAGCCGGAGAAGGCGTTGCAGGAGATTGTTCAACGGGTACTTGTGATACAGATAATCCACCAGCGAATGGGCAATGGACTATCACTGGAGATTTTACAGATTTAGACGATAGTGCAGATTTTGTTTTAACTGGGGCAGGTTTATTAGAGTTTCAAGATACTGGTGAAGAAGTTTGCTTCACTTCGAGTATGATAGATATTTCTGCTTGCGACCAATCGAATTTCACGGTTGATATCTTAGAGACGGGAAACATGGAAGCTTCAGATTATGTAGATGTGACTCTAATAGTAGATGGTTCTCCTATGTTCATTCCAAATTGGATGGGACTTGGTGACGGGTCGCATACCTTGATCGAGGATTTTACAAACACAACGGTATTCTCTAATAATATAATAGGGAATAATTTACAGATACAAATTTGCATCAAAAATAGCGCAGCCGCAGAACAACACTTCTTGGACAATATTCAATTGGACTGCCAAGTAATGGAAGAATTTACTTTTAAATATTATGATGTAGATCCTACCATGGGAGGTATCCCAGTATTCGGTCCTACCACAGGATCCTATGATCCAATGACAACGGCAGGCACTACGGATAATATTTGGATAACAGTATGTGATGATTTTTGCGAAAGTGCGGCAACCATGATTACCGTTACAGTAAATGAAATTCCAGCTGCACCGATGGCAATGGGAGCGACCTACTGTGAAGGGGACATGATAGCAGATGTAGTAGCGACAGGAGAAGCAGGCGCGACCTTTACTTATTACAGTGATGCTACCTTGACGATGATGATCCAAACAGGAGCGACTTACACCCCCATGGGAACAGTAGGAACAGAGACAGTATATGTAACTCAAACGGTAAATAACTGTGAAAGTGCAAGTACGGAAGTCACGATAATAGTGAATCCAATTCCAGCTGCACCGATGGCAATGGGAGCGACCTACTGTGAAGGGGACATGATAGCAGATGTAGTAGCGACAGGAGAAGCAGGCGCGACCT
>Ga0114952_1001153_pt1 | contig 23383 bp, 14 predicted proteins | sample SidtaG_2_FD_87303 | JGI IMG/M metagenome (GOLD analysis project Ga0114952, IMG submission 87303) | Marine algal microbial communities from Sidmouth, United Kingdom - Sidmouth_Asex2 metaG | ecosystem: Host-associated > Algae > Red algae > Unclassified | place: Sidmouth, United Kingdom | collected...
AGTACAAATGGCAGAGGTATTTAAGACCCTATCTAATGATCTTCCTAGGCCTGTTAAATCAATGGCAGTCTACGGTGGCGTTTCTATCAATCCCCAGATGAAGGCTATGTACGGTGTGGATGTTTTGATCGCCACACCTGGTCGACTATTAGATCTGCAAAGCGCTACGGCGGTCGATCTTTCGAAAGTGGAAACCTTGGTACTCGATGAGGCAGACAAGATGTTGAACATGGGTTTTCAAAAAGAGATGTACGACATATTTAAACGCTTGCCAAAGAAAAGACAGAACCTATTATTCTCAGCAACCTTAAGTGAACAATTGGAAGGAATAAATAAGGTTTTACTCGTAGATCCTTTGGTCATTAGAATAGAAGATAAAGCCGATGAGGACGCTCTAATAAATTTATCCGGCTACTTCGTTAGCGATGATCGCAAAGGTCCATTGTTGAGACATCTGATCAAGACGCAAGACATGAAGCAAGTTTTAGTTTTTACTTCTTCTGGATTTCAAGCAGATAAGGTGGCCCACAAACTTTTCAAAAACGGCATTGATGCTGAATCCATACATGGGAAGAAAAGTCAGTCGGCACGGACTGAGGCCCTAGAGGAATTCAAATCGGGAAAACTCCGAGTACTAGTGGCCACAGATTTGATCTCCAGGGGCATTGATATCAATGAGCTACCCTATGTCATAAACTACGAACTTCCTCGTTCCCCAAAAGATTTCGTCCACAGAGTCGGCCGTACCGGAAGAGCCAATTCCGAAGGCTTGGCAATTTCTTTTGTCACAAGAGAACAGACATATCATTTAAAGGTAATCCTCAAGAAGATGAAACGATGGATTAAAATGGTGGATAGTGAAGAGATGAAATTTTGAATCACGGATTGAAAGGATTACACGGATTACACAGATTCTTGAATAGGATTTTTAGGATTGGAAGGATGTATTGGATTTTTGTAGGCCGCTGGCAGGCGGCGTTGATTATTTGATGCGTGACTGCAAAGCTGTCAGCAAACAACATGGGGATAGTAAACAACTTGTTTATAAATGCTATTTGACTTTTTGTAAAACAAGGACTGCCATTGTCCTAATATCTTGCACATTAACTGTTTTGAAGGGGTCAAGAAAATTCAAATTATTTTTGGTCATTAGGTCCTTTAAATAATCTACATCCAATAAATATCTGGTAGAGCCATCCGGAATGTTGTAAACATCATCATGCAAATGATGAGAGAGATGTGTTATTGTATGCTTAGTTGTCATTCGAATGAAAAGAATGCCGCCAGGTTTTAAAACTCGGACCAATTCTTCAAATAAAACTTTAAAATGCACCCTATCGTTTGAAAAATGAAGGACTGCTGAGCTAATTATAAAATTAAACTCTTTATCGGGAAATGGAATTTCTTTTAAATCGGCAACAGAAAAACGTTCCGAATCATAATGGCTATTCCATAAACCGATTTGTTCTTTAACCTTTTGGATCAATCCCTCCTCAATGTCGATGCCAAAAATGTCAAAATTATTTCTAATAAAATATTCGCTATTCCTTCCTACCCCACAACCTGCGTCTAAAATATTTGAACTTTGTGAAATTCGTCCTTTCATTAATTGATCTAGGAGATAAATATCCATGTTACCAATTTCTTTGATCATATTGTAATATTTAGTGGGCTTTAAATTTCATAATTTATTTTATCTAATACAAATTGATTTCAATAAAGTCAGCAGACACGCTTAAAGGAATACCAAAAAGCCAAGAAACACTTGATGCAATCTTCTCGGCGGTATGATCGTCAGGAGGCTGCTTTGCTCCGACACACTTTTACATTTTAGATTTTAAATTTGACATTTTGCGGTTTGAATGGCCCGCACTATATCTCCCTCAACTCCTTCGTAATCTCCCGCAACTCCAATTTCAAATCCTCCGCCGTTTGAATGGAACGAGATTCTAATACTTTCAAACTAAGCTTATCAATCGTATCCAGATATGTTTTTTCGTAGTCGATAAACGTTTTGATGGATTCCATTTCAGCGACATCCTCTATGTTGTTTTCCTGGAACTTTTCCAGTTTGGCGCGATTGGATTTTAGATCCTCGGCGAGTTGATGATTTTTGATGATGGAATTAAGTTTGGTCATACAAAGCTCGTAGAAACCGATCTTGGTCATGCGGAGTTTTTTCTCCTCTTCAAAGCCACTGATGATTCGCAAGGATTCCTTCCTAGCTTCGGGAGTTGCATTTGGATTGAGATCGAGTTTCTTCTTAAGGTCAGAGATTGAGCGTTGGATCTCATTGAGCTCCTTGCGGTAAAGCTCGATACTGGATTGGATGGATTGTCTCTTGATCTCTATTTGTCCATAGAAGCTATTGGCGAGCTCCTTTTTCTCGCGGCGATCGATGATGGCTTTGAAAGCAAGGAAGGCGATACAACCTAAGACGATGATGATCAAGGTGATGAATTTCATTGGCGGTGGAGAGAAAAGAAGCAGAAAAATCAAAAATAAGCCGATAGCCGCAAAGATGAATTGCGTTCCGACATTTTGATTATTCTTTTTTTCTAGGCCCATATATTAATTCAACAAGAAATTAAACAAAATAGTTAGCTAAATTAAGCTTTATCTACGAGTGTCCCTGTTTTTTGGACGTAATATTCAGCTATAGGCCAAAGAATCATAATAACTCAGCCAGGACAAATATACTACCACAGACCAAAATTAAATCCTCAGGGCTAGACTCAGAAATAGCGGCTTTGTAGGCAACATCGACAGTTGATATAAATTTACCTGAATGATTTGTTGCTTTAGCCACTTCTTCTAAGGTTTTCAAGGGCATGGCTCTAGGGATATTAGCCTCTGTGAAATAATATACGGCTGCTCTAGGCAGCAGATTGAAAACAAGCTCAGGCTCCTTATCACTGACCATTCCAAATACGATACGCAAGGACTTATGTGGAATCTTTGTTGCTTCTTCCAAGAAGGCCTTCAGCCCCGCCTTATTATGCGCCGAGTCGCCAATGACTAACGGGCGCTTGTTGAGCACATGCCATCGTCCGATGTAATTTGTAAGTGTTCGAAGATTTGCCAAAGCATTTTTAATCGGAGCCTCTCCTATTGGATCTCTTCTATTTTCGCGGTTCCAAACCCTGATTGTTTCTAGAGCGGTGCAAACATTTCTGAGAAGGAAACTACCCTTCAGATCAACCTTTATGTAATGCCAAAGCAAGCGATCTTCAAAATACACATCTACCAAATAGTTTTCGATATTTGTTTCTCTAATTTCAATCTTAAAGCTATCAGAAGCTATACTCATCTTAGCATATTCCTTATTAGCTTTTGTTCTAAACACCTCTAGCACTTCCAGTTGTTTTTCGCCTATGATCACGGGGACATTCTTCTTGATAATACCCGCCTTTTCACTGGCAATTTCTGGTAGCGTTTCTCCAAGGTATTGCGTGTGATCCAAAGATATATTTGTAATTACGGACAGCTCTGGGATAATGATGTTCGTTGAGTCCAAACGTCCCCCAAGACCAGTTTCGATAATGGCTATGTCTACTACTTCTTTGGCGAAAACCTCAAAAGCCATGGCAACGGTGATCTCAAAAAAAGAAGGTTTTATTGCTTCAAAATCTGACTTGTGATTTTCAACAAAATTGATCACTGCAGACTTATCAATTGGTTGACCGTTGATCTTGATCCGTTCTCTAAAATCTTTGTAATGCGGTGAGGTATAGAGACCGACTTTTTTGCCTGCTGCCTGAAAAATGGCAGATAAAATATGAGCCGTCGTTCCTTTGCCATTGGTACCAGCGAGATGAATTGTTTTAAATTTATTTTGTGGATCGTTGAGTCTTTGGCAGAGTGCTATGATATTGCCTAGATCTTTTTTGAAAGCACTTGCTCCTACCTTTTGAAACATAGGCAGGTTCTCAAACAAGTATGTCAATGTTTTTTCGTAGTGGTTTTGCTGGTCTTCCACGACAATTATTTTACTTTAAATTCATACTTTATAGTCCCGCATTGTTTGTCCTGCATACCCGATTTAAAGGACCACTTTCGTGCATTGTCTTCAGCGAGTTTTACGAGCGTTTTATCGGATGTTGTAGAACCTCTTTGCGTAAAAGAAGCCTTGATTACATTCCCGGAAGGATCAACACAAACTTCAATCACAACCACTCCCGTCTTGTTGGAATTGTCACTTATGCTAGGTCCAGAACCGCCACGCCCAGCTAGTCCTCCTGAAACTACTCCAGAGCCAGAGCTTATCCCTTTTAAGGCATCAGCGTTTGGATCTCCATTTTCAATTCCTTGGTTACCAGGAGCACCTGTTTTGCCTTTCCCTTCTCCAGAACCACCACCATCAGAATTAAAAAGTCCTTTGAGTTTATCTTTATGAGCTTGTGCTTTAGCCGCGGCATCTGCTTGGGCAACCGCTTTAGCTTTTGCTTCCTTGGCCGCCTTAGCTTCAGCGGCGGCGGTCTTTTTTTTCAGCTCTAAAGCTTCTGCCAACTTAGCTTTTGTCTTTTCAGCTTCCTCGGCCTTCTTAGCTTTTGCGGCGGCTTTTTTCTTTTTTGCTAAAGCTAATGCAGCCTCATTATTTTCTTCACGAATAACCTCTTTTACCGGTGCTTTGACTTCTTCCGATTTCCTAGGCTTGGCTTCTGTCTTTTTTGTTTGTTTGACTTCTTTTTGAGGTTTTGTCTTTGCAGGTTCTTCCTTGACTACCTCCGTCTCAGTTGCTGCTGTTGCTTCATCCTCCGGAGCGTTTTCATCTCCTTGACCCATGTTGAGCATTCCTAAATTAATGATGGTACCTTCTTGTCCGGGAGGTGGATTCTGGTAAGAAAACCATGGAAGTAGCAGGATTATAAAAAAGAGTATGGAGAAGATCATTGTGAGGATCCTCGCCTTTGTTTTACTCTCTCTATCTGTACTTAAAATAGCTTCCATGATGAATTATCCTAATATGTTCAACGGCAATAATACCAAAAAGGTGATAGTTTAGGACCTTTTTAAGCATGTATTAACAAATTTACTTTGGATCAGCAGCCAGGATGGCCTCGATCTCATATTGTCGAGCAAGGTCCATGATGGTAACTACCGCTTCTATTGGTGCGTCTGGATCTGGCGAAATGGTCATTTTCTCTCTCTTCAAGCTTCTCATCTTAGGCTTTAAATTGCCCAAAGAGATAGCACTATTGTTCCAAAGAAATTTTCCATTCTTAGTAATGGTGACATCTTTCAAGTCTTTCTTGGAAGAAGAAGTCACGTTTGACTTGCCCGGCATTTTTAGATTTAATGCATTTGGGGAAACCAAAGAAGAAGTCAACATAAAAAATATCAACAACAAGAAGATGATGTCTGTCAATGAAGACATGCTGAATTCCGCGCTTACTTTACTTTTTTTCTTTAAGCCCATTATCCTGTTGGTTGTGTTGCTAATATTGCTTTCAATCTTAATTCGGCAGCAGCCGACATAAGCATAGCAACCTTATTGAATGGAACACCAACTTCAGCTACTATGGTCAAAGTTGCGTTTTCCTGATTTGTAAGTGTACCTATTGCTGGCTTTATTTTTCTAATGATTTCTTTTGTGGTAGTTACAATTGACTCCTTCCCTTCGACTTTAAGTTTGATCTCACCATCAGCTCTGACCTGCGCAATAATGTTAGTGGGTGCAACCGTCTTTGAATCCGACTCAGGCAATTCAAACGGATCAATGGCGATCAATTTAGAAGTCAACATGAAAAATATCAATAACAAAAAGATGATATCCGTCAATGAAGACATGCTGAACTCAGCAGAAACTTTATTTCTTTTCTTTAAACCCATAAGGAAAAATTAAGCAGAAGGTTCTTGAAGTAGATCCATAAACTCTGTTGTGGATCTTTCCATACTATAGACAACTTGCTCTACTTTTGCAACAAGAATATTATAACCAACAAAGGCCAAGATACCAATGAATAAACCAAAAGCTGTAGTTAACAAGGCTTGATAGATACCACCGGCCAATACTTTAGGACCAATGTTGTCAGCTGTCGACATGGTATAAAACGCGAGGATCATACCCGTTACAGTACCAAAGAAACCGATCATTGGTGCAGCACCGGCAATAGAAGCAAGCGTTGACAGGTTTTTCTCCAACTTAAATATTTCCAAGTTACCTACGTTTTCAATCGCGGCGTCAATATCTCTCAATGGCTTTCCAATTCTTTGCAAACCTTTTTCTACCATTCTCGCAACAGGTGTATCAGCAGTAGTGCAAAGCGCTTTTGCGCCAGCAATATTTCCTGAGATGACAGAGGCTCTTATGTTGTTCATAAAACTCTGATCGATGGTTGCAGCCTTTTTGATGGTAAAATACCTTTCAAAGAAAATGTACAATGCAACGACGGAAAGAAATAACAAGACTGCTACGATCGCAATCCCTAAAGGACCTGAGCTCGTAATTACGGACATTAAACTTTGCGTCTCTTCGACGATTTCATCATCCTGAAAAAATAAAAAGAAATGTTGATACGACATATAAATTTGCATTTTTAAGATTGGTAATGTTTCTGCTGAGCCATTTGAAAATTACAAACGGTTCTAAAAGCACACAAATTATCAATTGATGTTAAATTATTTGAATATTAAACGAATTAATTCAAAACATTATATGTGCAAAAGCGAAAATTCGCTATATTTGGTACAATTACCTTACTTTTCCAAACTAGTAGGTCAGTAATTCGTTATCCATTTCAAGGTATTAATTCAATTCTAAAGAATAAATAAAGAAACATGTTAAAAGATCAAACCCTCACTAAGTCTAGCAACGGGGCTACAAAGAAAATACGTAAGAGATATATTAGAAAAGCAGCTGTACTCGGATCTGGCTTGATGGGCATGGGAATCGCAGCTCATTTTGCAAATATTGGCGTTGAAGTTTTATTGTTAGATATAGTCCCTTTTGACCTTACCGAAGAACAAAAGAAAGATCCTGCCTTCAGAAATAAGCTCGGAAACGATGCTTTGAAGGCAGCAATAAAAGCAAAAAAATTAGAACCATTTCAAGATACCGATAACGCAAGATATGTATCCATTGGTAATTTTGAAGATGATTTTGATAAAATAGCTGATGTAGATTGGATCATTGAAGTAGTCGTTGAACGACTAGATATCAAAAAACAAGTTTTCGAAAAAGTAGAGCAGCATAGAAAAAAAGGGTCTTTAGTTACTTCAAATACATCAGGCATCCCTATTCATTTGATGCTAGAAGGAAGGTCAGAAGATTTTAAAAAGAACTTCTGTGGAACGCACTTTTTCAATCCGCCTAGATATATGCGCTTGTTTGAAGTCATTCCAACCCCCGAGACTGACCCTTCTGTCATCGAATTCTTTATGAATTATGGTGACCTATACTTAGGAAAGCAGACGGTACTATGCAAGGACACGCCGGCATTTATTGCCAATCGTGTGGGTGTATACGCTATGGCGAAAATCTTTCAGTTGACCGAACAACTTGGCTTGACTATTACGGAGGCTGATAAACTGACTGGTCCTGCTATCGGTAGACCAAAAACTGGTACATTCCGATTGGGTGACATGGTCGGACATGACACAGCAGTCAAAGTGATCAAGGGCATCAAGGATAATTGTCCAAACGATGAGCAAGCAAGCACTTTTGATCTGCCCCCTTACATGAATTTCTTGATTGATAATAAATATTACGGGGACAAGTCTGGTCAGGGATTTTATAAAAAGACAAAAGAAAAAGATGAGAATGGCAGAACCATTATCCATGCTTTGGATCTCAAAACTTTAGAATACGGTCCTACTCAAAAACCAGCCTTAGACTCTCTAGCAAAAGCAAAAAAGATAGAGCGTTTGGATAAAAGGCTAGACCTATTTTTTGAAGCCAGTGATAATGGAGGCGAATTGGTGAAACAGTCTTTATTAGGGTTATTTGCCTATGTTTCTAATAGAATTCCTGAAATAGCAGACAACCTATACAGCATAGATGATGCATTACGGGCTGGCTTCGGTTGGGATCTAGGTCCTTTTCAATATTGGGACATGATCGGCATTGACAAAGGTATCAAGTTGGCTGAAGCCCAAGGAGAAAAAATTGCCTCTTGGGTCAAAGATATGGCTGCAGCTGGGTTCGAAAGCTTCTATAAAGTAGAAGGCGGTATCAAAAAGTACTACAACATAGCAAGCAAGAAGTACATGCCGCTTCCAGGCGCAACAGAATATATCATTTTAGACAACTTAAGACAAAAGGCTCCTGTCAATAAAACCTCAGAAACAATACTGCATGACATTGGAGATGGAGTGCTTTGTTTAGAATTTACTTCAAAGATGAACGCCATCGGAGAGGGAGTTATCAAAGGTATCAATGAGGCAATTGCCATCGCAGAAAACGATGGTTGGAAAGGATTGGTCATCGGAAACAACTCGCAAAACTTTACAGTGGGTGCTAATTTGATGATGATTGGGATGTTTGCTTTCCAACAAGAATGGGATCAATTAAATTTTGCGGTCAAGGCGTTTCAAGACACGGTCATGAAATGCCGTTACTCATCAATCCCTGTTGTTGCCGCAACGCAAGGTTTTGTATTTGGAGGTGGCTGCGAGATGGTCATGCATTGTGATGCAGCTATGTGTGCTGCAGAATCTTACATCGGTCTTGTAGAAGTAGGGGTTGGTTTGATCCCTGGTGGAGCTGGTACAAAAGAATTTGCATTAAGAGCATCTGATAAATTCTTTAAAGGAGACGTGCAAATGCCTACCCTCACAGATAAAGCTTTGACAATTGCTCAGGCAAAGGTTGCTACCTCAGCAGCACAAGCTTTTAAAATGGGTTATCTGCTAAAAGAAAAAGACAGCATCGTGATGAATGTAAACAGAAACATCATAGAGGCAAAAAATAAAGTCATCGAATTAGCGCATGACTACACACAGCCAGTCCAAAGAAAAGATATCACCGTTTTAGGTCAATCTGGCTTGGCAGTTGTTTACGCTGCTACAAATGAGATGCTCTTAGGCAACTACGCTTCACCTCACGATATAAAGATCGCTCAAAAACTAGCATGGGTGCTATGTGGCGGAGACCTATCAGGACAACAGCAAGTCAGTGAAAAGTATCTTCTTGATCTTGAAAGAGAAGCTTTCTTAAGTTTGGCTGGTGAAAAGAAAACACAAGAAAGAATTCAACACATGCTACAAACTGGAAAACCGTTACGAAACTAGTTTCGCAGTTGTCAATTGTCAGTTAAAATCTGATAAAAAAATAGCCGAATAACCAGTTAAACATTCTTATTCAAATAATTAAAAACAAGCTAAAGGCCAATGGCTAATAGCAAAAAGCATAAATAATGGCCTACATAATAAAAGCATACCGTTCAGCAGTTGGAAAGGCAAAAAGAGGATCTTTTAAAAATTTCAGATCTGATGACCTGGCTGTAGAGGTGATCTCCTACATGATGGAGCAATGTCCAGAAATATCAAAAGAACTAGTTGATGACGTGATCGTAGGATGCGCGAATCCGGAAGGAGAGCAAGGACTACAGATCGGTCGTATGATCTCCGTCAGAGCATTAGGCAAGCCAGTTCCAGGATTTACCATAAACAGGTATTGTGCCTCTGGACTTGAAGCGATTGCAATTGCAACTGCAAAGATCAAAGCAGGCATGGGACATATTTTTATTGCGGGCGGTACAGAGAATATGTCTATGATTCCAATGACCGGATACAAGTTTGCTCCTTCTTATAAAGTGGCAACAAGCAATCCTAATTACATGGTGAGCATGGGTGCGACGGCAGAAGCTGTGGCAGCAAAATATGAAATCACAAGAGAAGCATCTGATGAGTTCTCTTATAACTCTCATGTCAAAGCTGCAGCTGCCATTGATGGTGGAAAATTCGTAGACCAAATTGTACCAGTGAAGGTTAAAGAAGTTTTTGTGAAAGACGATAAGAAAGTAGAAAAGGAATTTACGGTTGCTGTAGATGAAGGAGTAAGAAGATCGACTTCTGTCGAAGGTTTGTCCAAGCTAAGAGCGGTTTTCAAAAATGGAGGCGTCGTAACTGCAGGTAACTCTTCACAAACATCTGACGGTGCGGCGTTTGTCTTAGTCGTCAGTGATGAAATGGTTAAGAAATTAAACTTAAAACCAATCGCACGACTTGCCTCTTGTTCTGTCGCTGGTGTTGATCCCCTTTACATGGGTATTGGTCCCTGTGAAGCCATCCCAAAGGCTTTGAAGCAGGCTGGTTTAAAACTTAAAGATATCCAACAAATAGAATTGAATGAAGCCTTCGCGGCTCAATCATTGGCCGTCATAAAGGAAGCAGGTCTAGATCCTTCCATTGTAAACGTCAATGGTGGAGCAATAGCTCTAGGTCATCCACTTGGTTGCACTGGTGCTAAATTAACTACCCAACTTATGAGTGAGATGAAAAGCCGTGGTCAAAAATACGGCATGGTTACAGCTTGCGTCGGCGGTGGTCAAGGAATCGCCGGTATCATCGAAATGCTGTAAAAATGGTTTTTAGTAGTAAGTTGGTGGTTTGTAAAGCCTACCTATATTGCATAGAAAAGGTCCGAAAAAACTTCAATGGATTAAATTCCACAAAAGTTGTTTCGGACCTTTGTATGTATAGTCGATCATTCAACATATCCTAAAATTTAAATCTTACGACTGAAGACCAACGACTGAAGACCAACGACTATAGACTAACCTAAACATTCTTCCCTACGCAATTCAAATCCTCAAAAGCAGTTTTCAATCTTGTCACAAATGCATCCTCTCCTGCTCTTAGCCATTTTCTTGGATCGTAAGTCTTTTTGTTAGGCTTTTCTTCGCCATCAGGATTTCCGATCTGAGTTTGCATGTATGCTTTTTTTCCTTCGTAGTAGTCTCTTACTCCAGTCCAATAGGCCCATTGCATATCAGTATCTATGTTCATCTTGACAGCACCATATTCGATTCCTTTTCTGATGTCTTCTCTTGAAGAACCAGATCCACCATGAAAAACAAAATTGATCGGATTGTCTTCCGTCTTGAACTTCTCTTTCACATGATCTTGAGAATTCTTCAAGATAATAGGTCTCAATTCTACATTACCTGGTTTGTATACACCATGTACATTTCCAAAAGCCGCAGCAATGGTAAATTTATTACTGATCTTTGAAAGCTCTTCGTAAGCATAAGCCACTTCTTCTGGCTGTGTATAAAGTTTAGAGCTATCAACATCTGTATTGTCAACGCCATCTTCTTCTCCACCAGTCACACCCAATTCAATTTCTAAAGTCATTCCGATCTTGTCCATTCTCTTCAAATATTCCTTACATATTTCTATATTTTCTTCAATTGGCTCTTCAGAAAGATCTAGCATGTGAGAAGAATAAAGTGGGTATCCTTTTGCTTTGTAAAACTGTTCTCCAGCAGTTAGCAATCCGTCTATCCAAGGCAACAATTTTTTAGCACAATGGTCTGTATGTAAAATAACAGTTACTCCATAAGCTTTTGCCATGGTATGCACATGCATAGCACCAGATATCCCTCCCAATATGGAAGCTTCTTGATTGTCATTTGACAAGCCTTTTCCTGCAAAAAAGGAAGCTCCTCCATTTGAAAATTGAATGATCACAGGAGAATTCATTTCTCTTGCCGTTTCCAATACAGCGTTTACAGAATTTGTACCAACCACATTTACTGCTGGCAGCGCAAAGTTATTTTCATTTGCATAATTTAACAGATCTGTAACTTCATCTCCCCAAAGTACTCCTGCTCTAAATCGGGTTTTCGTTTGTGTGGCACTCATAATTTATATAAATTTTATCCTCTTTAGAGGAATGTGAAAATATCTTTTGATACCGAAGGTCCATTGGACTCCTATGAGGGATGCCTATGGCAATTATGTTGTCAATAGTTGTTCGAATATTCGACTGTTTTAAACAACTCCTTTCTCTGTCAAGTATCTTTCCGCATCTAGAGCTGCCATACATCCCGTTCCTGCAGCTGTTACTGCTTGACGATAAACCCTGTCTCTAGCATCACCAGATGCGAAAACACCTTCAATATTAGTTTTGGCTGAATCAGGTTTTGTGATCAAGTAGCCAGTATCATCCATATCCAAGTATCCTTTAAAAAGGTCCGTATTTGGTTTATGTCCAATAGCCACGAAAAATCCTTTTACAGGAATTTCTGATTTTTCACCAGTCTTGTTATTTACGACTTTTACCCCTTCAACTTCTTCTCCACCGATGATCTCTTCTGTAGAAGTATTCCAATGGATGATTATGTTTTCAGTTTTTAGAATTCGCTCTTGCATGATCTTAGATGCTCTCATCTCATCTCTTCTTACAAGCATGTGTACCTTAGGACAAAGTTTTGCTAGATAAGAAGCTTCTTCAGCCGCAGTATCACCTGCTCCGACAACAGCTACATCTAATCCTTTGAAAAAGAAACCATCGCAGACTGCACAAGCAGAAACACCTTTATTCATAAAGGTCTGTTCAGATTCTATGCCAAGCCACTTTGCAGATGCTCCAGTAGAAATAACAATAGAGTCTGCGTGGATCTCGGTCCCATCTTCCGCCCATGCTTTATGGACAGATCCTGAAAAATCAACCTTATTGATGACACCCATTCTGATATCGGTCCCAAATCGCGCCGCTTGTTTTTTAAAGTCCTCCATCATTTGAGGCCCCATGACTCCATCAGCATAACCAGGATAATTCTCCACATCAGTCGTGATCATCAATTGACCGCCCATTTCAGCGCCTGTGTACAGAACAGGTTCTAATTTTGCTCTAGATGCATATATTGCTGCAGTATAACCAGCTGGTCCTGAGCCTATGATCAAACATTTTACTTTTTCAGCCATTGTATATTTTAATAGGTATTAAGAATTTAATGCAAAAATAAAATCTTTAGTGATAACACCTTAGTAAAGCGAATGTTTCGAAGCAAAAACTTGACTTTTTTTATGATTTTTATGAGTTTCTCTATTAAACAAGACGTTTAGTCTAATATTAAAGGTTTTTTATACTATTAATTGCTATTTATACATTTAAGAAATAAGACTCTCAAATTTAAGACCGTTCCTAAAAAAAATGATGTGTCAGAAGTATTATATCCTATAGGTTTTAGCGCTGCATTAGTTTCTTTAATGCTATGGCAATACAATGCTGGTAAAAAATCAGAAGGTTTTTTCCGTGTTGCTTTCTCTATTGCGATTTTAGCATACATTTTAGGGTTGTTTTCTGATGCTGCCAATTTTGAAGAAAAGACCATTCATATCGTAAGAGATTTTCTGATCATTGGCTTTGCCTCCTTTCTAATGAATGGAAGCAAAAAAAATCCGTTTTTCGCCCTTGTATCTTTTTGTTTATCAATTGCTGCTGGCTTCTTCATTTTTACCAATTTTCAACCTACAAAAAACCTTTATAAGGTAGTTGCTGAAGGACCAGAGACCAGTTTTCTAGTTGAAATGTATCCAGGCAGCTCCTTAGAGACATTGAATGAGTTTGCGGACGACAATGGTTTTCTTGTTCAAGAAAGTGTTTTTACTCCTCAAGATGGAGCATACACCGATATTGACGATTATCTGATCATCACTGCCCCTTCAAATTATAATGGTGATCAAGTTAAAGAGGATCTTTTAAATCTGAAAGGCGTTGAATATGTTGAAGTCAACGAAAAAATTGCCGTTCCTGAATTGATCGCCGCTACTCCTTATAAATCAAAAAGAGAGTATGGCATCAATGATCCAAACATAAATATGCAATGGGGTTTTGATAAAATGAAGGTTGATGAGGTTTACAAAGTTTTAAATAAGGTAAAACCTCAAAAGAAAGCTTTGATCGCCATTTTAGATACCGGAGTTGATGCCAAGCACGAAGATCTAAAAAAGCAATATCGATCAATTGATAAAAGCTCCGACGCTGATGGAAATAGACATGGTACGCATTGTGCAGGTATAGCGGCAGCGGTGACCAATAACAAGATAGGGATAGCATCTTTTAGCCCTAACAATGCTTTTGTAGAAGTAAGTTCTGTCAAAGTGCTTGCTGCCTTCGGTGGTGGTACCCAAGCAGGCATTATAAAAGGGATCATAAAAGCAGCAGACGCAGGCGCCGATGTGATCTCTATGTCTCTCGGTGGAATATCTAACGACAGTAGACAAAAAGCCTACAAAGAAGCGGTAGAATATGCCAATAAAAAAGGTGCCATAGTAGTAGTTGCCGCCGGCAACAGCAACGCAAATGCAAAACTTTATGCACCCGCAAACACACCAGGTGTAATAACAGTAGCTGCAATGGACCAAGGGCTGAAAAGAGCCAAATTCTCAAATTTCATTACCGACATAGATATGGGTATTTGTGCGCCTGGTGTAGATATTTATTCCACCATCCCAGATAACAAATATGCTGCCTTCAGCGGTACTTCAATGGCCACCCCACAAGTCGCTGGCCTTCTTGGTATAATGAAATCAATCAATCCTTCTTTAACTACAAAAGAAGCATTCAACATCATATCAGAAACTGGTTTAAAGCTAAATGAGTTTAAAACTACCGGTGCGTTTATTCAGCCAGCTGAAGCTTTGAAGAAGGTTATAGATTAGTTTTTGGATTTTTTCGTTCATCGTTCTTGGTTCATCTTTTTACTTTTAAACTCAATCTCTTTATCCACTTATGACAACTATGCACTGATCCCAGCTGTGAAACAATTCATTTCCATCGACATCTGACATCCGACATCCGACATCCGACATCCGACATCTGACATCTGACATCCCACATCCCACATCCGACATCTGACATCCGACATCTGACATCTGACATCCCACATCCCACATCCCACATCCGACATCCGACATCCGACATCTTCACTTAACTAACTAATTAAGGGTATAAATAGCATGGCCAAAACTAATATTTGACGGGAGTATAAATTGTATTTAACTTTGTAGCACGAATCTTATTTGACAATATCCATTCCCCTTTATATCCTCTTATTTTCCCTTTGGGGAATAAATAACCCTATTAAAAGTTTTACTATTGTGTTTATACTAAATGCAATATTAAAACTCCCCCCATTATTTCGGACATGTTTCAATTAAATATTTTTAGGCATCCTAGAATCTAATTTAGGGTGCTTTTTTAGCTCCACACTACAGTCGTTACAGGATTTTAAGAATCTCTATGCTTGCAACATTATCCTAATATCTTTCGTTAATATTTAAGTAAAAAACTGTCCAAAACATGGTGGTTATATCCTTAATTAACATTTATTAATGAAAAACACTTTTCTTATTTTACTGCCCTTTCTAGTATGTTGCTTTTCTTGCTCTTTTGTTCAAAAAGTAAACGACGGCACAACGGCTTACGAAAGAAAGCAATTCGCATTGGCAGTAAAGATGCTTCCAGAGGAATATAACAAAGAAAAGTCCCAGATCCTCAAAGGAAGACTTGCCTACCAACTTGCAGAATCTTATAAACGGACCAATCAAAACGATGAGGCGATCGATTGGTACAAAACTGCTTTCGACAGTAGTTATGGCATCGATGCATTAAAAGGTTACGCTGACGCATTAAAGCAAGCTGAAAGATATAAGGAAGCAAAAGCAGCGTATAAAGAACTTGGTATAGAAATAGGAAGCCCATACGAATATCGAAAAGATATTTCTTCTTGCGATATCGCTGCTGGCTGGAAAAAAAATGCAGTCGATAATGCCTATAAAACAATCGCTACAGATTTCAATTCCAGCAAAGCAGATTACGCTCCTATTATTGATAAAAATGGGTCTATTATCTTCACTTCAGACCGTGGAGCGATCAATGAAAAAGAAGAGTATAAATGGACTGGAAACCGATATTCAGATCTTTATATAAAATTATCTGAGTCGAATGAAGTAAATGGTTATTCTGATGTTTTAAATTCTAGCGAAAACAATGAAGGTACTGCAAGTTTAAACTCTAATGGGACAGAGATCATATTCACGAAATGCGCTGGTGCTGAAGATGAAGATCACTATTGCAAACTCATGTCTGCCACATATGAAAGTGACGCATGGTCAACACCAAAGATTTTAAATTTCACAAAGCCCAATATCAATTACGGACATCCTACTTTTCACTCCTCTGACAACATCATATTTTTTTCTTCCAATGATCCAGATGGTTGGGGTGGCTATGATATATATGCTTCTGAAAGAGGTACTGAAGGTTGGAAAGAACCGAGACTATTAGGAAGATCTATAAACACAGAAAAGGATGAAAAATTTCCGCACATGGATGGCGATACTTTGTACTTTGCCTCTGAAGGTCATACTGGTATGGGAGGCTTGGATATTTTCAAAACTTATTTGCAAAATGGCAAGAAATGGGTCCCTGTACAAAACATGTTGCCTCCAATAAATTCTGGATCTGATGATTTTGGCTTTGTGGTAGATTACATCAATGATAAAGATTCCAAAGTATTGCAACATGGTTTCCTTTCTTCAAATCGTCCTTTAGGCCAAGGAAATGATGACATTTACAAATTTACTAAAATAGTTCCTCCCCAAAAAGTGATACCTAGTAGAAAGGATACCACTGTGGTTGTGAAAAAAGAGCCTGTCGTTCATAAAATTCTTTTAGAAGTATTTGTTGTAGAGAAGATATACCAAAACCCAGATGATCCAAATTCAAAAGTATTAGGTAGGCGTCCTATTTCAAATCCAGATATTCAAATGAAGATTGGACAAAAGGCAAACGCAAAAGTGAAGCCCAACAACAAGGGAGCTTACATCATAGAACTTGATTCAGAAAAGGACTACTACTTCTTTGCGTCCAAAGCTAATTACCTAAATAACAACGGTTTTTTTAGCACAAAAGGAATCGGGAAAGATTCAAAAACTCCTATTCAAAATTTTGACCTGGAAATAACGCTTGATAAAATATTCAAAAACAAAGAAATAGTTCTAGAAAACATTTACTACGATTTTGATAAATGGAACATCCGAACGGATGCCGAGCCATCATTAATAAAACTTTATTCCTTACTAAATCAAAATCCAGGTATCAAAGTGCAACTTGCCTCACACACAGATTGTAGAGGTCAAGAAAACTACAACCAAGAATTGTCTCAAAAAAGAGCTCAATCTGCTGTGGAATACCTAATTGAAAAAGGAATACAATCAGATCGTTTAACTGCCAAAGGCTATGGAGAGTCCTCTCCTGCTATTTCGTGCAGTTGCAATGATTGCGACGAAGACGAACATCAAGCAAATAGAAGGACTACTTTTAAAATTTTGGAGTAAAGGTTCGTGTTGGTTCATCAATTTCATTCATTACATATCGTTCATCGTTCTTTGTTTTTAGTAAACAGTAGCTGGAGCGATTGGAAATCTAGGATATGCTGCTAAGTTATAGTACTATCAAAAAGAATTTAACGCTTGATACAAAACAAACAGAAATGAATTTACGCTAAGGCTTAGGCGGGCAATACATCTGACATCTGACATCTGACATCTGACATCTGACATCTGACATCTAAACTACCCTTTCACAAATGCCTCAGAGACAAGAACATTGCCTTGCTGTATAACATTGAAAATGTAATAACCCGCTTCAAGAGATTGCGTAGCAATTTGACCTTTGAGCGTTGGAGATAGCTGCCTAGAAACAACTACTCTTCCGAGGATATCAACGATCTGGATCTGGGCATTGGTTGCTTTGGTTGCAAGTGAAAGATTATAATTCAAATAATCTATGACCGGGTTAGGATATAAACTGAGCGAAGAAGCATTTGAAACATCTGTACTGGAGGTCAATAAAGGTACTTCAAGGCCTTCGATAGAAGCAGCACAGTTATTAAAATCTAACATTTGAATTCTGTAGACACCTGGATTCAAATCTTCCATCTTCGATCCCTGACCGATCCACCCACCCATCGGGTTATACCAACTTATGGTGTAAGGATCTATACCTCCAGTAACCAAAACTTCAAGGCTACCTTCACTAGCGCCGGAGACTGATCCGACCGCATCTATCAAGTTTATTTCTATTTCTTCTGGGGTATTTATATTTACCTCTTCGACATGAAATTCACATCCTAAAGCGTCAATCACTGTGCAATTGTAAGTTCCAGCAATAAGTCCTTGTGGGCTTTGAGTATCAGGTGCATTGTCCCAATCAAATTCATAAGGTGCCATGCCACCATTGACATCAAGGTCAATAGAGCCATTTGCTTCACCGTTGCATCTTACGGAATCAACATCTACTTCAACTACAAAATCTGTTGTTTCAGTGTCAACAAAGATCTGGTCTTGGCTGATAAATTGGCAACCAGCGAAGTCCTCAATTGTGAGTCCTACAAACCCAGTACATAAACTATCAGTTGTATCATTATTAGAACCATTCTCCCAAGAATACTTATATGGGGGAATTCCACCGACAGCTTGTGCTTGTGCTATTCCGTTACAATTACCGAGGCATGCAGAACTAATCGTATTGACGTCTAAAGATATTTCAGTTGCAGGTTCGAAAATTACAAGATCATCGAGGCTTAGAGTGCAACCGATCTCATCAGTAATTGTCAGACCATAATTTCCGGCAGGGAGGTTTATTTGTTCGTTGGTCTCAACGCCATTACTCCAATTGAAAGCCAGTGGTTTGTCGCCGCCCAAAACTGCTACAGAAATGGCTCCTGTATTTGCTCCGTGACAATTTATATGATCAATTTGAAGAGATTCAATGGCAATAGTATCTTGCACTGGTTGTACTGGAATTTGATCAAGAATAACAAGACAACCATTAGCATCTTCAATAGTAACCGAATAGGAGCCCGGGTTAAGATCACTCACTTCATTTGAACTCGAATTGTCAAACCAATTAAATTGTAATGGATCCGTACCTCCATCGCTACCTATGAAAATTCCTCCATCATTAGTATTTTGACAGGAAGGTTGTAGTACTTCTACATTAACCAAGATTTCCTCAGGTTCTGTAATTTCAAAAAGCATATTGGACGTACATCCATTGTTATCAGTAACAGTGACTTCATAATTTCCTCTAGGCAGATAATCCAAGGTATCTCTTTCAGACATAAGATCTCTCTCTATTCCAACTGACCAATTAAACTGATATGGTGGAGGTCCTCCATCAACTTTTATTACAATTTTACCATCTTCTTCACCATGGCAACTGACATCCTCTATTTCTTCGACATCAAGATTCAAAGTTGCTGAGTTTTGCCCAATACTTATCTCATCAATCATCGTCTGACATCCATTGACTGAAGTTACAGTTACTGCATAATTTCCTGGAACAAGATTCTCTATATCTTGAGTGGCTTCTCCATTACTCCATAAATAAGAATATGGACCTACTCCTGATTGTATTGTTAAATTTATGGCTGAGGTAAAACTGAGTGCTTCACATGGATCAACATCCAGATCTATGGTCACTATTGGCGCTTCAAAAACATTCACGTTGAAAGAAACGAGATCACTGCTGCAATTCGTTGTAAGGTTTAATCCACCATTTTGGCTGCCAATACTAGAGGCGCTACAACTATAATCTTCTTGGAAGTTTTTTTCAGAATCGCCGGTTAAGTTTAAAGAAGTTCCTCCACAAGAACCGATCTGAACGGCCGATCCCCACCAAGGAACATTAGTGATATTATAATTGTGTTCTTCAAAATTAATATTAAAATTTTCAAGATCATCATCTGACCAGTTCCAAAAAACAATGTCAACCGCAACGCCCGATGGGTCTACCACCATCGCCCAACCTGTAAGGTCTGGTCCCCAGATGACTGGTTCTTCCCAATCGTTTCTGGATCTTGTAATTATTTGATCTCTTTTTAAAAAGCCTATCTCTTTTGTAGAAGGAACCATATCATTAATTCCTTGTCCAGCTGTAAGACTATTAACAAGTACTCTCCACCCAGTATAGTCACCACTTACCCCTATGCTTTGCAATTCTAGATTATATTGACCACCTATTTCGATTTCACTAATTCTTAATCCTGGCCCATTCACTATTGAATCTTTAGCATATAATGTATGAGCACCTGGCTTTAATGATGTACTCAACTCATCTCCAGTGCCTAGCAATTCAGTGCCATTGGCGTCGCTATACCAATACAGATCGCCTAGCGCACTTGTACTTGAAATTACTGGTTTAGAAATATTGGAGCATATATTTTGGTTGTAAACAATCGGAACTTGCACGAATGCATCATCATTCATCCCATTGCAGTTGTCATCCAATCCATTGCAGGTAATTTCTTGATTGCCTGGAAATACATTAGGGTTTGAATCATCACAATCCATGTTATTGCTCACATACCCCTGAGGAGCTATGAAGGCACACGACTGTACGGTTCTGCCAGCATCTCCAAAACCATCTCCATCCAGATCTTCATAAAAAGTACTGGATGGACTGCCGTTATCATAAGGTCCATAAAATATAATTTCATCGAGGGCAATGTCTCCTGTTGTATTGTTTGCATCTCCAGAAATAAATCTAAACTGGACATAAGTATTTTCGTAGTTAGATAGATCAATGAACTGTTTGTGCCAACGGTTTCCCTGGTCTCCTTCGAGGGACCAGAGGTCTTGCCACTCAGAAGAACCCTCACTAAGAATTTGAAGTTTTAGAGCGCCTGTGCCAAATCCGTACATATGATATTGAAAAGATAAATGGCAACTATTTGAGCTGTTGGTTACGAAGACACAGTTCGATTCTAAACTTGCAAAATTGGAATTTCTACAATTAACATCTGTTGACTCAATGTAAATATATCTTCCGTTGCCAGAAAAAGATGCATCACCTGATGGACCAGTACGCGCTGATTCTGTCTCTCCTTGGAATACCAACCAATCAAAATCATCATCGCCACTATTAAACCAAAATCCTGACAAATTGCAGGACTCTCCGCAAATGCCTTCACACAGAAGTTGGTTATCAAAATTCTCGAAAATTGTGGGTGCTGAAACCTGACAGTCTGTTAAGATTTTAATAGTACATGTATTGTCACTATAATTTCCATCAGGACATATATCTCTTACGTAAATGTCGTATTGTGTTGCAGGTGTTAACCCAAATCCGAGACTCAAGTTTCCATCGGTAGTAGTTACAATAAAACCACCTGAAGGGGAAGTTTCTTGATTGCCAGGAGGATCTCCCATATCGACCACTTCAACAATACTTGTAGCTCCAGGAATTGCTGAATTCCAACTTAATTGAAAACCAGTTTCACTGACAGAAGTAACCAATACATCCGTTGGTGCCTCACAATAAATATTCTTCACTAAAATTTCTGCAAATTCCAAACTCCCGGAGTTGGCTCCTGCATCATCGTCGCAGACTTCTAAGTACCAAATACCATTAGGATTTTCCCCATCAAAATCAGCAAAATCACCTTCTGGGAAAAAAGTGCCTACATAATCATCCAGAATAAATTCATCATTTATTGGAAAATCTGCCTTGCATGGATCCATTGTGAAAGAAGTAAACGCTTCGCAATTTGGAGCGTTGGGATTGCCGTAACTGTATATTTCGGAGGAAGTTGAGTTTTCTATTGAAAGTACCACTCTTGTACCTTCCGGTGAAACAAGGAATAATCTCAAGTCTAATTCCCAACTGTGGTCAATAATGAGTCGCAATTCGTCCAGATCAGCATTGACCCCGAGTACATTACCATAACCAGAAACTTCTAAGGGATGAGATAAACCTACGGTGCAATTATCTTCAGGAATAGGAATATTAAGCCCGCAATCTGAAGCTAGATTGTGAGAATTATTTTCACTTGCATATGCCGAAATACAGCATACAAAAGACAACATTAAAAGACATAGTATACTTTGTCGAGCTGAACCCATTAAAGTTGTTCCGTTTCTATTTAAAGTTATTGAATAATATATAAGCTTTGCATTTAGAATACTATTGTTATAAATCAGTTGTTATTCTAAATAAGACCTTAAAAACCATCGGTTTAAATAATCTTAGGTAGACAAAATAGTAAAAAGCATACATATATCTTCATTTTAAGCCTACCAATTAAATATATTCCTTATGTAAGTGCTATTATTTCAAGAAATATTGTAATATTTTTTAAATTGCAATATATTATGCCCAACTGTTAGCCAATTTTCTAACCTGCTACTACAATATTGATCATTCTTTTTGGTACAACAATGATCTTTTTAATGTCCTTTCCTTCGATATATTTTTGTATGGATTCCAGCTCCAATACTTGTTTTTCAAGTTCTTCTTTCTTTGCATCCATCGGAAAATCATGAAGCGCACGTTTTTTACCATTTATACTTATTGGATAAGAAACTGAATCTTCAACCAGATATGATTCATCATATTTAGGAAAATTAGCTTGATGGATTGATCCTGTATTGCCCAAAGCCCGCCACAATTCTTCTGTTACAAAAGGAGCAAATGGAGCCATTGCAAGAGTCAATGGTTCTAGGATCGCCTTTTTTGAAGAGGATAATTTCTTGAGATTATTGACCGCTTCCATAAATGTACTTACACAAGTATTGAAAGAAAAACGTTCGATATCTTCGGTGACTTTTTTTAGCGTAGCATGTAGGATCTTAAATTCTCCGTCAGACGGTGCATCTTCTGTAAATATTTGTTTGCCATCTTGATCAAAAAATAAAGCCCAAAATCTTCTTATGAATTTACTTACTCCACCAATGCTATTTGGATCCCATGGCTTTGATTGTTCTATTGGCCCCAAAAACATTTCAAACATTCTAAATGCATCCGCTCCATGTTCTTCAACTACATCATCAGGATTAATAACATTGTATTTAGACTTGGACATTTTGCCCGTCTCAGAATGCGTCACCAACATGCTATCGTTTTGATCTTGACCTTCTGATTGAATAAATTCACCTTTGTGATAAATACCTTTACCACATTCAAAAATGGCATCTGCATAAGTAGGTCTCCAATCAATGAACTTCTTTATCCCTTCTATATTCAAATACGAACCGTCTGATCCATATTCTTCCACAAAATTAATATTTAATGGAATGGCTGTGGCATCAGTTATGCCTTTTTTCTTTACTAATCCAGCACAAAGAAAATGATGGTAACCATCTTTTTTATCTTTCAGCTTATAGATAGCTTCAATTCCACCCTGTATCATTCCTTGGTTAATCAACTTTTTAAAAGGTTCCTTTGTTGGAACCAAGTTGATGTCATAAAGGAATTTGTGCCAGAAACGAGCGTACAACAAATGGGCTACAGCGTGCTCCGCACCTCCAACATATAGGTCAACATTTTGCCAATAATCAATGTGGTCTTTGCCTGCAAATCTGTTTTGATTGTTGGGATCCATGTAGCGCAAATAATACCATGAAGAGCCTGCTACACCCGGCATTG
>Ga0114952_1001156_pt1 | contig 23311 bp, 23 predicted proteins | sample SidtaG_2_FD_87303 | JGI IMG/M metagenome (GOLD analysis project Ga0114952, IMG submission 87303) | Marine algal microbial communities from Sidmouth, United Kingdom - Sidmouth_Asex2 metaG | ecosystem: Host-associated > Algae > Red algae > Unclassified | place: Sidmouth, United Kingdom | collected...
AAATCCAGAATAACCGCACGCGTTCTCCCTCCAAAATTATCAGGTCCCCTCTCATCCCAAATAAGTGCGTCACCAGATTTATTCAGCGCATCATCTTTTAGTAATTTCTTTTTTATTACGTCTAAACGTTCCGTTGGTATTGTATTGGTTGATGGGTCATGAGTTAAAATAAATTCTTGTTCTAATAAACCTTCAATGCGCTGTTGCTTATTTATTTTTATAAGCTGTGTGTCCTTAGAATTATTATGGTTGGCAAATAGAAAGAGGATAACAAGCGAAGTGATTAATACAGAAAATGAAATTATTCTTTGCATAATATGATTTGTACTGAAAGCTAATAAAAAAAATAATATGCTTCCACAAATAATTCAAATATGTCACGGCAAACAAATATTAGGGCACAAAAAAAGGAAGCAGTTTTGAACTGCTTCCTTTAAATATTTAAGCCATTATAAATATTACTTATTTATCGTCCACCTCTTCAAATTCAACATCAGTTACTTCTTCTGTACCTTCTTTTCCTTCTCCATTTGCCTCTGGTCCAGCGGCACCTTCTCCACCTTGCCCCTCTTGACTGGCAGCATACATCTCTTGGCTAGCTGCTTGCCATGCTGTATTCATTTTCTCCATTGCAGAATCAATCTTATCCATTTCTTGCATTTTATGAGCTTCCTTTAATTCAGCTAGAGCTTCTTCAATAGGCGCTTTCTTTTCTGCAGGAATTTTATCTCCATATTCCTTCATCTGCTTTTCCGTTTGGAAAATTAAGGTATCTGCCGTATTTATTTTATCAACAATTTCACGTGCTTTTTTATCTTCGTCAGCGTTGGCTGTAGCTTCTGCCTTCATTTTTTCGATCTCCTCTGGTGACAATCCTGTTGAAGCTTCAATACGAATACTTTGCTCTTTACCAGTACCTTTATCTTTTGCACTAATATTTAAGATTCCATTTGCATCCATATCAAAACTAACCTCTACTTGAGGAGTGCCTCGTGGTGCAGGTGGAATACCATCAAGGATAAATCGACCCACAGATCTATTGTCTCGAGCCATTGGTCTTTCTCCTTGTAATATGTGAATTTCCACACTAGGTTGATTGTCAGCCGCTGTCGAATAGACTTTGGACTTCTTCGTTGGAATCGTACTGTTAGATTCTATAACAACATCATAAACGCCACCCATTGTTTCAATACCTAATGACAATGGAGTCACATCTAGAAGCAATACATCTTGTACATCACCACTTAATACACCTCCTTGAATTGCTGCACCAATCGCAACTACCTCATCAGGATTAACACTTTTGTTAGGCTTTTTTCCAAAGAACTTTTCAACTGCTTCTTGGATTTTTGGTATTCTGATAGAACCACCTACCAATATAACTTCATCAATATCAGATTTAGACAAACCAGCATCCTTAAGTGCCGTTGCACATGGCTTTAATGTTCTTTCAACAAGATCATCTGCCAACTGCTCAAATTTAGATCTAGACAATTTAGTTACAAAGTGCTTAGGTACTCCATCAACTGCAGTGACGTATGGTAAATTAATATCTGCTTCTGCAGATGATGACAATTCTATTTTAGCCTTTTCTGCAGCATCTTTTAGTCTTTGCAATGCCATTGGATCTTTTCTCAAGTCAATATTTTCTTGAGCTTTGAAAGTATCCGCCATCCAATCAATTATAACTTGATCAAAATCATCACCTCCTAAGTGTGTATCTCCATTGGTAGACTTTACTTCAAAGACACCATCTCCCAATTCAAGAATAGATATATCAAAAGTTCCGCCACCTAAATCATAGACAGCTATGGTCATATCTTTGTTCTTTTTATCAAGTCCAAAAGCCAATGCTGCTGCTGTAGGCTCGTTGATGATTCTCGAAACTTTTAAGCCCGCAATTTCACCTGCTTCTTTTGTAGCTTGTCTTTGAGAGTCATTAAAGTACGCTGGTACTGTAACCACAGCTTCTGTAACTTCTGTTCCAAGAAAGTCCTCAGCTGTCTTTTTCATTTTTTGCAAAACCATTGCAGATATCTCCTGCGGTGTATACTTTCTATCATCAATTTCTACCCTAACGGTATTGTTGTCACCTTTTACAACTTTATAAGTTGATCGGTTTCTATCTGTAGACACCTCATCATAACGAAGCCCCATATATCTCTTGATAGATGATATTGTTTTCGTAGGATTGGTAATCGCTTGTCTTTTTGCAGGATCACCTACTTTACGTTCTCCGTTATCTAAAAATGCAACAACTGAAGGCGTCGTTCTTCTTCCTTCGTCGTTTGGTATTACTACAGGTTCATTACCTTCCATTACAGAGACAACTGAATTTGTTGTGCCTAAGTCAATGCCTATTATTTTCCCCATTTATATTTACTTTTTGATTTATTTAATATAAGTACAACCTACTATGATCAATTGATGTGCCATGCCATAAAATGGCCTGTAATGTGATAATTATGGCAGTTTTTATAAAAAACCTATGACAAAATGTAAGAATACTGTCAAAAAGTCAGGAATCGCTTGACGCGAAAACCAAAAGATAAAATTTTAATTAAAGTTCAGAGATTGTGTAATTTGACCATTCATAAGAGAATCAAGACTTTTTGGAGATAAACCAATCCCAAAAATTTCTGATCTCGATTTGGAAGAAAAAATCCCCAAACCTTCGCTCAAATTTGAAAACGTAGGCACATCTTGAGATGATGTTATACCCAAGTTAGCTGAGGCAATTCTATTAAACTCAAGCAGCTCAACCCCGGCTGCATCTAAGATAACATCAACATTATCAAACCTCCTATCGAATTCAGGACCATTAGACAAAGAACCCGCAATAAAACTATAGAAATTTTGACCTATGGTTTGAAACTCAATATCCTCAACATTTTTGGCCACAGGCCATAACACAGATTTAGATTCAAATGTACCGCCATTAATTCTTTCACGATAATTAATACGCATCAATAAATCATATATTGCTGCTCCATCATTTCTCCATCTGAAAGTATTAAACTGGGTATAATTAAAATCGATATTACTTGTATTTGGACTGGGTGACAGAAAGCGCGTCTCATCAATTAAAATAGTTTGAGCCTCCACTATAGGCAACACATCGCTTCTTTCAATAATAAGTTTGTATGGCGTACCAGGTGTTAAATCCAATTCAGAACTGCTAATTTTATAAAGATAGTTAGGATTTGTAGCGAAAACACCTTCCTCTCTACCAAAGCCATCATTAGTGGCGTCAACCATCGTTAAGTTTACTGTCGCACCAGTATTGACATTTTCTAAGGACACAATAGCATCTTGATAATAAATAGAATCTGGAATTTTTGCTATTTCAAAACCAGATATATTTTCATCAATAAATGCCTTCTCTACCCTAATATATTGAACATCCTCATTTACAGACAACATACCATAAACTACTGGTATATCTTTATAAGTCTCTACTATGTTCAATTCATTATTACAAGAGAACAAACAGATGATCAAAAAGGTAAAAATGCCATATTTCATGTAGCAAATGTAAGCTTATTCTCCATTCTACGTCGTTTATTTAGTCCTATTTTATATATCTTCGGCACCATAACAAATAGAAAATGTCAGCAGCAAGCAAAGATGTTAAAAGGGTAACTACGAATGTCCTCCAAAAGATGAAAGAAGATGGAGAGAAGATTTCGATGTTAACCGCTTATGATTACAGTATGGCAAAAATCATTGACAGTGCAGGGATAGACGTCATACTTGTAGGAGATTCTGCCTCTAATGTGATGGCGGGACATGAAACTACAGTGCCTATTACACTTGATCAAATGATTTATCATGCCCAATCTGTTGTAAGAGCTGTAAAGAGGGCCTTAGTGGTGGTTGACTTGCCTTTTGGAACTTACCAAGGCAATTGGGAGCTGGCACTTTCATCTGCTATTAGAATCATGAAAGAATCTGGTGCACATGCTGTCAAATTAGAAGGCGGAAAGCAAATTAAAAAGTCAATTGAACGTATATTATCCGCTGGGGTTCCCGTAATGGGGCATTTAGGCTTAACGCCCCAATCTATCTATAAATTTGGGACTTACACAGTCAGAGCTAAAGAGGAAGTAGAAGCTGAGCAACTTATGGCGGATGCATTAATTCTTGAAGAAACAGGATGCTTCGGTATTGTTCTTGAAAAAATTCCAGCAAAACTTGCCAAAAAAGTAAGTAAAAACATAAATATTCCTACCATAGGCATTGGTGGAGGCAATGGCACTGATGGCCAAGTTTTAGTCAGTCATGACATGTTTGGAATAACCAAAGACTTTAATCCCAGATTTTTGAGAAGATATCTCAATCTTTATGATGATATGCAAGATGCTGTGGTCAGATATATTAAAGATGTAAAATCAAAAGATTTCCCAAGTGATAAAGAGCAATATTAATCTATGTTGAAAAAGTTCTTCATATTCCTAATCTTGATAGTAATCATTGGAGGCATTTACGCATTTAAATTATATCAAGATATTTCTACACCAAATGTCAAAATACAAGACAGCCCACTCTTATACGTCAATACTGAATCTACGCTTGATGACGTGCTCAAAAGTCTAATGAATGAGAATCAATTAATAGACACAAGTTCATTTTTATGGGTTGCCCAATTGATGAAATTTAAAAACCCAAAACCCGGCAGGTATCGCTTAAAAGCAGATATGAGTAACAGATCACTGATATCCTTATTGAGATCAGGTAAACAAGAACCTTTAAGTCTCACCTTCAATAATATGAGAACAATCGAAGAGCTTTCTGGATATTATGGCCACATGTTAGAATCGGATTCTATAGCATTTATAAATTATTTTACCAGTAAAGAAGCATTGGATAAATCTGGACTGGACAAGGAAAATATTTTGTCCGTTTTCATTCCTAATACATACGAAGTCTATTGGAATACTTCTCCTCAAAATCTTTTTGCAAAACTGTTTTCTGAAAATGAAAAGTTTTGGAACAGTGAAAGGATGGCGCAACTTGAGACATTAAACTTGTCTAAAGATGAAGTGTATACGCTTGCGTCAATAGTTCAGAAAGAGACAAACTTAAATGCAGAAAAGCCAACAATTGCAGGTGTCTACTTAAATAGATTGAAAAGAGGACAATTGTTACAAGCTGATCCAACAGTTGTTTTTGCAACTGGAGATTTTGGTATAAGAAGAGTGCTTAATAAGCATATTATCATTGATTCTCCTTATAATACTTACAAATATGAAGGCTTGCCTCCTGGACCGATTTTTATGCCTGACGTTTCAAGTATAGATGCTGTTCTCAATCCAGAGCAACACAGTTATTTATACTTTTGTGCAAGTCCAGACAATTCTGGAAAACATCAGTTTGCTAAAACTTTAATTGAACATAATAGAAACGCAAACAAATATAGAAACTGGTTAAATCAACGTAACATCTATAAATAGTTTGATACGACTATTGTCGAATAGTGTCTTTAACTCTAGATAATTTCATTTGAATAGCGTTGTCTTTGTAAATGTGTGTACCCACCAGCACCATTGCATCACCAGCAGCTTTAACTTGCCATTCCTGAGGTTTTTCATTTGATTTATTATCCACCATGAGCAACTCTTCCCTATCAAATTGGTAGCTGTATCTTCCAGCGCCTTGGACATCTTGAAGATGACCATACTCGTATGTATTATCGGGTTTAAAATCGATCCAAACACCGGCATATTCTCCTGGCTTTGACATCTCACCTTTAAAATAAAATTCATACTCCCATACATCAGCCTCAATGATAGCATAGGACTCTTCGCCATTTTTAAGTCTATGATTTATAATAGAGAGCGCTTGTTGGCGCATAGAAGCTACCTCACTCGCTGTAGCCCCTTGAGGTTTTTTCTTTAATTCTTCAATTCTCTCTCTTTTTAAAGGATTGAAATCTTCCTCAGCTACCTTTTCTACTTGATTATTTGGCGCATTATTTTCTTTTTTGCAACTAAGCATTACAAAAAATAGAGAAAAGAGTAAATAAGTGTATACTTTCAATGGGCGTTATTTTAATACGAATATAATTTGTTTACTAGGTTTATAAAACATATAACTCAGAAAAAATTCTTTGAAAGTGATGAACGGTTATTAATTGCTGTCAGCGGCGGTATTGATTCAATGGTTTTGCTTCATTTATTCCAACAATTGCCCTTTAAAATAAGTGTAGTGCATGTAAATCATAAAACTAGAAACGGCGGCTCAGATCATGATGCAAAATTTGTAGAAGATTATTGCATAATAAACAACTTACAGCTTCACCTACACATTTTGAAATACGAAAAAGATGATGTCGATAACTTTCAAGATCATTTTAGGAATGAAAGATATACCTTTTTCCATAGTCTTAAATATGATAAAATTATAACGGCACATCATTCAGACGATAATTTAGAAACTGTTTTTTTGAATTTTATAAATGGAAAATCATTACACAAAATACCAGAGCAAAATAAAAATATCATTAGACCACTTTTGGCATTTTCAAAAGAAGACATCTCCATTTATGCACAAAAAAACAAACTAGAACATCAAACTGATTCAACAAATTCTGAAAACACCTACGCAAGGAATTTCTTGCGTAATAAAATCATCAATCAACTGCAATCAAGAGATAAACATTTACAAACGAAAGTTTTAAAATTATCAGACCGGATTGATGCCAACACAAATCTTTTGGAAAACTTAGCAGAAGAAAAACTGAGGCCCAACCTTCAATCACAAAGAGTCTCAATATCCAAAGTAAATATGCTAAACACATCTCCTCTTCTCCAATTTCATTATTTGAAGCACTTTAATTTCAATATGAGTCAGTGTGAAATGATTTCCAAATCATTAGATACTATAGGGGCTATATTTAATAGTAAGTCACACAATTTATTGATTGACAGAAGTGAAGTTTTTATAGAGAAAGAAAGCAAAAATTCATCTTCTTTAAAGGTTAATCTGAAGCACCTACCAACATATGTTGACTTTAATAATTATCAACTGAGTTTTGAATTAACGGAAGAAAAAGAAATGGATCATAGTTCTGCTAACATTGCTTATTTCCCAATCTCACTCTTATCTGAAGAACTAGAATTAAGACCCTGGAAAGATGGCGATAAAATTAAACCATTCGGAATGAAAGGAAAATCGCAAAGCTTAAAGAAGCTTTTTGTTGAAAACAAAACGGACAGATTAACGAAAGAAAAACTCCCCATTTTAATTAGCAAACAGGATATAATTTGGATTCCAGGCATTAGAACAAGCGAAGACTATAAAGTCAAAAAAGAAAGCAAGCTTTTAAAAGTTACTTTTTCTTTTTCTTAGAATCTCCTCTTTTTGTATCGAGAATGGGCTTTGGTCTAGGTGCATTATTGTTTCCATAAGAATGATTAAACATTTTTTCAATATACTTCCATTTGCCATTTTCAAACTGATATCCTTCATACGTACCATCTGGTATGTTCGTAGGTCCCTGACCTGGCAATCTTCCCATCCTCTGCATGAGATGATCGTGAACAATCATTTCGAGACCAGGATTATAATTTAAGTTTACTGAGGCATCTGCAGAAAAACTAATCATCAATCTATTTCGAAAAAATTCAGGATCTTCTTTGTCCGCAAAAATGGGTTTACCTAATGTGATTTCTGGACCAAGATTAATAACATCCACCACTTTTTGATTGGTGAATTCAGAATTGGCATCATAGCCAAATATTAAATAATCATCACCTATCTTTTTAATATTGTAATACCATGCACCATACCAATCAGATAATTCTAAAACTTCATTTTGTAATTCTTTAATCAGAGAATTGGTATGTTCTAATCTATGGACTGCACCATCAGGAAACAGGATGTAAGCAAAATATTCATAATTATACTTATCCGCTTCCACTTGCCAACTTATTAATTTAAATGCTTTATCTAATGGTTCTAAAACTGAAATAAATTCTAGAAATGATAAGTCATTATTTTTTTGAATGTAATTATCAAAAAGATTGAAGAAATTATTACCCGCTCTTAATCGATTTTCAACTTTCGCTCCATTGACCATAACATCAGAATAAAAGATCAATTCGTCCTTGATGGTGTATGTAGCTTCTTGTGCTGATACATTAATGCAAATAGATATAAAGACGAATATTTTTAAAAATTTCATGCCAATGAATTTATGATAAAACGAAATACAATTTTTGACTATTGTATTTAAACCGTTACGCAACAGTTAAACAATTCTAAATAATTGGGCCTATCTGAGGCGCGTTTATGAATGTAGCTCCCTCTAATAACACCATCACAGATCAAAAAGATTCCAGGCATTTGAAGACTATCTCCTAATTTTTTAAGAGAATAAGGAATACCTTTAAGATTAGCCTCAAACCCCCTCACCCACGTTTTTAAACCTAATAATTGAGAGAAATTTCCTTTGCTTAATCCAAATCTTCCATACAGATCACAGGTTGGATCACTGATTTGCTTAACATCTGGAAGACCATATTTATTAAAAAAAGAATTAGCCGTTTCTTCATCAGACATATGAACAAAAACTAAATTGATATTTAGTTTTTTCATTTCTGGTTTCAAATCAGAAATATCGTGAAGAGCTTCACGACAAAATACGCAACCAAAATTTCTTAGAAAAACAACCATAAGGGGTTGGCCTTGAGAAATCTCATATAAGCTCAACCCCTTATTGGTTTTGATATTTTTTAAATCAATTTGCAAATTGATTTAGACCAATTTCATTTTCTTGAATGAAGTAATTACCTCATTAACAGCCTTAGCTGATGATTTGAGTAATTTCTTCTCATCTCCATTCAATTTCAACTTTAATATTTTTTTGATACCTCCTTTACCTAATTGGCAAGGCACACCTAAAAACATATCCTTTACACCATACTCTCCAGTTAACCATGCACTACATGGGAATATCCTACCATCATCTTTGACGATAGATTCTACCATTTGGGCTGCAGCCGCACCAGGTGCATACCATGCTGAAGTACCCATTAACTTAACAAGTTCTCCTCCACCTTTTTTAGTTCTTTCTACAATCTTATTTAATTTAGTTTTTGTGATCATATCCGTTACAGGAATCCCTGCAACAGTCGTAAATCTTGGAAGTGGCACCATTGTATCACCGTGACCACCCATCAAAACCGCTTGAATATCTTTAGGAGAAACTTCTAATTCTGTAGCTAAAAATGCTCTGTATCTTGCTGTATCTAAAATACCCGCCATACCTATGACACGCTCTGATTTTAACTTAGCCGCTTTCAAACATGCATAGGACATCACGTCCAATGGATTAGAAACAATAATGAATATTGGATTTTTGGTATATTTTAAAATAGACTTAGTCACTGACACCACAATTTTTGCGTTTGTAGAAATCAAATCATCTCTACTCATACCTGGTTTTCTAGGAATACCAGCTGTGATCACGACAATATCAGATCCTTTAGTGTCTTTGTAGTCATCAGTTCCTGTTAATTTTGTACTGTAATAATCAATAGGTGCTTGTTGCCAGCTATCTAGAGCTTTTCCTTTAGCGAAGTCCCCTTTGATATCTACAAGAACAACTTCATTGACAATATCCTTGTGTGCCAAAACATTGGCTACAGTAGCGCCTACGTTACCAGCTCCTACTACCGTTACTTTACTCATATGTATTTTTATTTAATTTATTTAATATTGCGGTACAAATGTATCAATTTTCTAGCTTATATGATTAGATTTATTGATATGTAAAATGCTATAGTCATTTAACAAACCTCTCAAAATGTATTGAAGAAGAACATTTAAATACTTTATTGTGTTTACTTTTAAGAAAAATTACTAAATATGAAAATCATCCAGTCACTGTTGATATGTATTCTGACTACATTATCTATACAATTAAATAGTCAGTTACCTTGCGGCACAGTTCAAAATGAAGCTTTTTTTGAGCGTTTAGAAAAAAATAGAAAAGTATTTGAAAATCCATCAAATCAAAAAAGTATGTTACGCTTTGTGCCTGTGCAGTTTCATATGGTAGGTAATTCGCAAGGTATTGGCGCACCTGACAGACTCTCTGTGTTACAAGCTCTGTGTACATTAAATGAAAGATTTGAAGACACTGAACTAAGGTTCTACAATGCAGGCATGACAATAGTGAATAATTCTGCCATTTATAACGACACCCAAGATGGTGTGTTGGGTCCATCATTGGGTTCTAATCAACTGGCAACAAATAATATGCAAAATCTGAGAAACCCTAACGCAGCCAATATATGGATCGTAAAATATGCTGGTGGTGGAGCTGGTGGTTATTATACAGGAAATAGAGACTGGGTTGTTATCAATAATAATACATTAAGTAATGATGGCTACACCTTGGAACATGAAATGGGTCATTTTTTCTCACTACCACACACTCATTTTGGATGGGAAGGCAATATAGGAGATGGTATTGATGATAATGATGGTTATCTACCATCTGTACATGGTGATACTGTTACTATCCTACAAATTGGTTCTAGTCAATCAAATTTAGTGGACGTTGAATTGGTAGACGGTTCTAACTGCACAACCGCAGGAGACCGAATTTGTGACACTCCTCCAGATTATGGATTTGGACAGTCATGCAGCTGTTGCTCAATGATTTATAATGTCTGGGATAGAAATTTTGACAAAATTGAACCAATGATAGACAACGTTATGTCTTACTCAAATGGTTGTAATCCATATAGATTTAGTCCAATGCAGTCTGATGCAATGGTGGCCGATTATGATTCTAATGACAGGGCCTATCTTAGATTTGGAACTGTAAGTAATTACACTCCTGTCACAGAAGCTCCGACTATCTTAGCACCAGATTTTGGTTTAACAGAAAACTTTAATGGCGTTTTGTTTGACTGGGAAGATGTAGAAAATGCAACTGAATATGTTCTAGAAATTTCTGGTGGTCCACAAAAACTCTCTTATATATTAAATGACTCCGAATTTTTTGTGACGGAATTAGAGGCTAACTCGCAATACATTTGGACAGTAAATGCTTATGGTGTATTTGGTGGAGGTTGCCAACAAGGTGAAACAAGAATTCTTCAAACTGGTGCTGGTATTTCAGCTGTAAATGATATTTCTGAAGTCAATCACGTAAATATCTATCCAAATCCAGTAAGCAAAGGAATGGATATCAATATTGCGCTAGAAGCAGATAAATCATTTCGAGCTAATGTACATATTTATGATATTACAGGAAGACTTGTATATTCTTCAAACAATCAAGCAATAGATAATGGAACGACCAAATTAACTGTACCTACATATACGCTTGTTTCTGGTTTACACATTCTAGAAATACAATCAGAAAATGGTACAATTACAGAAAAAATTATAGTTGAATAAAAATATATTTAATCAAAATGAATTTACACGAATACCAAGCCAAAGAACTGATTCATAAATTTGGAGTGCCAATACAAAAAGGTATCATGGCCGAAACTTTAGAGGATGCTATAAAAGCATACGAGACGATAAAAACTGAATCTGGTTCGGATGTTGCCATTGTTAAAGCACAGATCCATGCCGGTGGAAGAGGAAAAGGCGGCGGTGTCAAGCTGGTCAAAAATCTTGATGAACTTAAAGAACATTCAAGTAATATATTGGGCATGATGTTGAAGACGCCACAAACCCCAGGAGGCATGGAAGGTCCTGGTAAATTAGTCCAAAAAATACTTGTCGCTGAAGATGCTTATGCGCCAGACTTTGATGCTTGCAAAGAATTTTATGTTTCAATTTTGATGGATAGAGATAAGCAATGCAATGTTATTGTTTATTCTACTGAAGGTGGTATGGACATAGAGCATGTGGCAGAAACAACACCGCATTTGGTTCATAAAGAGTACATAGATCCAGAATTGGGTATTCAAGCTTTTCAATTAAGAAAGATAGCTTTTAATCTAGGCCTGTCAGGAGTTGCCATGAAAAATATGGCCAAGTTCACTAAGCAACTGTACGCGGCATACTTAGGCGCAGATGCCTCATTAATTGAAATCAATCCTACCTTAAAAACAGGTGACGATAGAATTATTGCTGTTGATACAAAAATAAGCTTAGATGAAAATGCTCTATATAGACACAAAGATCTAGCTGAGTTGAGAGATGAGTCTGAAGAAGATCCAACGGAAGTTGAAGCTAAGAAACATGATCTTAATTATGTTAAACTTGACGGCAATGTAGGTTGTATGGTAAATGGAGCTGGCCTAGCTATGGCTACAATGGACATCATAAAATTATCAGGAGGTTCTCCTGCCAACTTTTTAGATGTTGGAGGTACTGCAGATGCTGCAAGAGTTGAACAAGCTTTTAAAATTATTTTAAGAGATCCCAATGTTAAAGCAATACTTATAAACATTTTTGGTGGTATCGTCAGATGTGACAGAGTGGCTCAAGGTGTCGTTGATGCTTACAAAAACATGGGTAATATTAAAGTTCCAATTATTGTAAGACTGCAAGGCACAAATGCAGATATAGCCAAAGAGTTAATCGATAATAGTGGTTTGGCCGTACGATCTGCAGTATTACTAAAGGAAGCAGCAGATCTTGTAAAAGAGGTGGTAGCTTAAACCAAGCAGACATAAAAAATAAAAAATGCCGTTTTGTTCAAGCGGCATTTTTTTTTGACTTATTCGAAAATAACCTGTTCTGGATATTCTTGAATGTTTAAGATTATTTTATCTTCCTCATCTATGCGAATGGGATCTAAATCAAATGAAAACTCTTTTCGGATTATTGCCTTACAAGATTCTGGATTACTAAGAGTGACTTTCAAAAACCTTTGAACTGGTAAAGATTCTGCTATGTCGCCGCTATCTATCAATTTTACCTCCCATTGAGAACCATCACAACCACTGTTTTCAATTATAATGTTTAAACAATTACCTTCGATTGATATTGCATCAATTCTATGACTTATTGGAGGCAAAGTATTGTAAATACTCGGGTTTACTTCTACAATATTCCCACAAACATTTATACAATCAAAAGTAGAATCTGCACATAAATCTTCTTTGCTCTCACAGCTAATGATAAAAAAAATTGAGATCAAGTACAAATATTTCGTTAGTGATTTCATCCTTATATATTATTTAAAAAATAGAACTTATTCCTAGAGACGTACCATACTTTCTAGAAGTTGGAATTAATCAGCAAAAAATTAGATTACATATAAGAAGATTTAAATTCTGGTATCCCTTTCAAGGTCCTATGTACGGGACATTTATTTGCGATTTCCAATAACCGTTCCTTTTGTGCCTCATCTAAATCACCTATTAATTCAATAATTTTTTCAAACTGGTCTATCCTTCTTTCTGACTCACTGCAAGCCTCACAATCTTCCTTGTAGGAGCGATTAAATGACATATGTACTTTTACCTCCTGCAAATCCCATTTCTTTCTTCGGGCATACATTTGTAATGTCATGGCTGTACACGCACACAATGCCGCGTTAAGTAACTCATATGGTGAGGGCCCAAAATCATTTCCGTTCAAATTTTCAGATTCATCCGCAATGAGACTATGATTACCGGCTAATATTTCTGTGGTAAATCCGTCGGATCCTAATTGAGCAATCACTTGCTTATCGGTACTCAATTTATCTTTTTTTGGTCTATCAATATATCTCTCTACCCAAGATGCAATGACTTGTCCAGCATAATAGGCATCATCAGTATTGGTTAACATATGATTTGCATGATCCAAAGTGATGAAGCTTTTAGGATGATGCGCGGCATGATAAATTTTAGCGGCATTGTCTATACTTACAATTTCATCTTGCGGTGAATGCAAAATCAATAGTGCTTTTTTGAGTTCCTGCACTTTATCAAACATATTCTTAGTGCGCAGGTCATCAACAAATTGTTTTTTAATTAAAAATGGGCGGCCACCAATTTGAACTTCGGCGTGACCCGCCTCTTCAATTTCTTCTATTTTACAATTCAACAAATGCATGACATGCTCTGGCTCTGAAGGGGCACCAATCGTTGCCACAGCTTTAACACTTTCTAATTCATCAGCAGCATAAACAGCAGCTGCACCACCCAAACTTTGTCCGACAAGAATGCTTGGACTGCTATAATTTTCTTTCAAATAATTGGCTGCGGCGATTATGTCTTCCACATTGGTTGAAAAATTTGTATCAGCAAAATCTCCAGAACTTTCTCCTAGTCCAGTAAAATCAAAACGCAATACGGCAATTCCATTCATCGTTAACGCTCTGCTTACATACTTTGCGGATAAGATATTTTTATGCCCAGTAAAAACATGAACAAAGATAGCAAAGGCATCAGGCTTTTTTGTCAGAGGTAACTCCAGCTTTCCTACAATTTCAATCCCTTTTTTATTAATAAATTTTACTTTTTTATATGTCCTAATAACTCTCTATTTGTATTTATTCGCAATTTTGCTTAAGAAAGAATTTTCAATCCGATGTTTTCCTTCAAATATGTGGAAATCAATTTGAAGATCAATTTCAGCACAATAGTTTTTTAAGTATTCTAATTTCTCTGGTGTCACAAATTCATCTTTAGAGCCGGAAACATAGACCAACTTTTTATTTTTTAGGTAATCTCTCATTTCGAGGATATCAATATCCATAGGAATATTTCCAGCCCAGTTAATAAAAACTTGAAAATCTGGCCTCTTCGCATGTATAAATCTCCACATGGTTGTACCCCCTTGCGAAAAGCCAAACAATTTTTTTTCATTAAAATGATCTACCTCAGCATAAACTTTTTCAAGGTAATTAGTGTAATCTTCGATCTCATCCAGTCTTTCTCTTTTTGTCATCCAAGAGCTTACCACTTCTTGACTTCTTAGTCCTCCCCAATAAAATTTAGATAGGCCTTCAGGTGCTAAAAAGTAATTTTGATCTTGTTCAACCACCGAAAATTTTCTTAAAAGCTGATCTGCTAACATGGCGTAACCATGCGTCATCATCCAAACACATTGACTTGTCGCATTCCCAGCTTTGAAAATGTGCGCCGTTCTTGGAGTTTTAATTTTAAAAACTTTAGGATCAAAATCCATATTAAGTATATTTGGAGAGTGCTAAAGTAAACATTGAACACCAAATCTTGTTTAAGCTATCGATGGTAGAGGAAAGAAATTATTTAATACACCCGAGTTTTATCGCGCTAAGCTTACTACTAGCTGGTCTGAGTACCCTGTTTCTTAGTTTTAGTGGCGCATATCTTTATAATCGATTTCAAGCTGATTTAACGCCCATAGAGCTACCTGGGTTATTTTTCCTCAACACGCTCATTTTATTGGCAGCCTCAGCCATGCTTGTTTATGCAATGAAATGCTATAAGGCTGATCAAACTACAAAGTATCAAGTCTCTTTAGGAGTGACTTTGTTTCTTACAATTGCTTTTCTAAGCAGTCAGATAATTGCTTGGAAACAAATGTATGCACAAGGGATATTTGTAAATCACAGCAACATGGCTTCCTATCTATATTTGATATCCATCGTTCATTTTGCTCATGTGATTGTCGGTATTCCCTTTCTAGGCATTTTTCTTTTTAATTCTGTGAGAAAGATGAAAGAACCTGTAAGTGTTCTGGTCTATTTTTCTGATCCTGATAAAAGAAGAAAACTCAAGTTACTCACAATTTACTGGCACTTTCTGGATGTACTTTGGGTTTATCTCGTTGTTTTTTTTCTAGTAAATACCCTCTTCTAAGATTTAAATTTATTGCACCTGTAGCTTAGTCACTTTGTTATACTTAAGCACTTTGTTTAGGCGAGCGATCACATTTTCTTTGTTAAGCATGATCTCATTTTTAAGCGGCGAGGAATTAATATAAACTGTGAGTGTTCCTTTATAAAAATTGACTCTAGTAGTATAACTAGATATAGCTGTACCAAACAATTCTCTCCAGATTTGTTCAATACTGTATTGATTAAAGCCATTTGACAATCTGTTACTGGATTTAAAAATATCAGTTATTACATTTTTTAATTCTTTACCTTCTTCTTCCACGTTAATTCTTATTTATAATTCCATCATCAATTATATAATGCAAAAAAGGATAATCAAGTTTCTTCAATGTCGAAATTACTCTTTCATTATTAGTATCCGAAATTAAAATTTGAGCACCCAATTTATTTGCGCAAAGCGAGATAAAACTATCTACTCTTTGCTCGTCTAATTTATCAAAGATATCATCTAGTAATAAGATTGGTATTTTTTCAGTGTTTTTTTTCACCCATTCTATTTGCGAAAGCTTCAAAGCGATTATCGCAGATTTTAATTGGCCTTGAGAACCATATTTTTTTATTTCAATATCATTAAGCTTAATAACCAGGTCATCTTTGTGTATCCCTTCAGTTGTTTTGCATAAGATCATATCTTTTTGCCGAGACTCCTTTTGTAAAACATCTAAAGTTTTGTACAGTAAATTAGATTTATAAGAGACAGTCAAACTTTCGCGATTATTACAAAGCTCTTTATACAAGTCTGCAATAAATGGTAAAATAGAAGAGATATATTCTTTTCTTCTTTCAAAAATGTATTGCGCAGGTTCCAACATATTTGAATTAATAGATTCAAGCAATAAATCATCTACTCTACCCTGTTTTCTAAATGCCTTAATACTTGCATTTCTTTGCTTTAATAGCTTCGTATAAACGACCAAGTGATTAAAGTACTTTCTGTCCACTTGCGACAACGTTTTGTCTATGACTTTTCTTCTTTCAACACTACTTTCGATTAATATCTGAATATCCTTAGGCGCTATCATAAAACTGGGAAACCTTCCAAAGTATTCTATGATACTTTTGATAGGTTTATCATCTATTTTAATCTGTTTTTTCGCTTTGCGCGAAGATGTTACAGTGATTTCATGTACGCCAGAAGAGTCGCTTAACTTACCAAAAAGGCGAAAAAAGTCAGCATCTGTCTTAAATAAGTGTAAATCTCTATGCGAAAAGTAACTTTTACCATTGGTTAAGTAGTAGATAGCGTCCAGTACTGATGTCTTACCTGCACCGTTAAGGCCTGTAAATACAGTTATTAGAGGATGTAAGGCACAAGATTGGCTCTCATAATTCCTATAATTGTTTATACCCACTAATTCTATCCTAATACGGTCCAATTTTTTTATCTTTGCATTTTGAAACTAAAGTATAACTATTCTTAATCTTTGAAAGAACCTTATAAATTATGCCTACAGTTGCCACGAAAAAAGCGAGTAAAAGAGAAAAAAAAGCATCAAAAACTAAATTTAGCAAAGAAACTTACCTGCAATGGTATGAAGTGATGTTAAGGATCAGACGTTTTGAAGAAGCTTCTCTAAAAGCTTACAGTCAACAAAAAATAAGAGGATTTTTGCATGTTTATATTGGACAAGAGGCGATTGCAGCTGGATTAGATTCTGCATTAACACCAGAAGATAAAATTTGTACTGGATACAGACAACATGGGATTGCTTTGATGAAAGGCTTAACGGCTCGTGCTTGTATGGCAGAATTATTTGGCAAAGTAACAGGTGCCGTCAAAGGAAAAGGTGGTTCAATGCACTTTTCTTCTAAAGAAAAAAATTATATAGGCGGTAATGGTATCGTTGGCGCTCAAATTCCTATAGGTACAGGAGTTGCATTAGCAGAACAGTACAGAAATACTAAGAACCTTTGTGTAACGATGTTTGGTGATGGTGCCGCAAGACAAGGTGCTTTGCATGAATCATTTAATATGGCAATGACTTGGAAGCTTCCTGTTTTATACATTTGCGAAAACAACCATTATGCGATGGGTACTTCCGTTGAAAGAACAAGTAATGTATCTGATATCCACAAATTAGGCTTAGGTTATGATATGCCGAATGAAGCAGTAGACGGAATGTCTCCAGAAGCGGTACACGATGCCATTGCGAAAGCGGCTAAACATATAAGAGACGGTAAAGGTCCTTACTTTTTGGAAATCAAAACATACAGATATAGAGGACATTCTGTATCTGATCCCGGTAAATATAGAACTAAAGATGAGCTCAACTCATACAAGGACAGAGATCCTATAAATGAAACGGAGGAGACAATGCTTAAGCAAAAAATTGCAACAAAAGCTGAGATTAAAGCTATAAATGATAAAATCAAAGCTGAGATTGAGGATGCAATAGAGTTTGCTGAAAACTCTGACTATCCTTTAGGTTCTGAACTGTATGATGATAATTACACTCAAAAGGACTATCCATTCATAATGGATTAGAAAATCAAAGAGAAACATATTAAAGAAATAATACTTATTTTTGCGCGGTTTTTAAAAAATAGTAATGGCAAAAAGAAATAGAAGAGAAGACAAAATCAGAGAAGAACAACTGGTAGACATTGTCGAAGTAAAAGAAAATGCTCAGGACTTCTTTACACGAAATAGAGCGGTAATATTAGGTGGATTAGGATTGATATTCGCCTTAGCTGCTGGATATGTGGTATATAAGTACTTCATACAGGAACCTAAGGAAAAGCAGGCAAGCGTGGCTATTTTTAAAGCAGAACAGCAATTTGCAAGAGATTCTTTTGCATTAGCTCTTGAAAATCCAGGAGGTGGCTTTGAAAGTCTTTTAGATATAATCGACAATTACAATGGCACCAGCACCGCTAATCTTGCTAAACTTTATTCTGGGATAAGTTACCTAAACCTAGGTAGATTTGATGATGCCATAGAATACCTAAATGCTTACAGTGCATCTGGCGATTATGGACCTATCATGAAAAATGGTAATCTCGGAGATGCCTATTCTGAAAAAGGAGATATAGACAAAGCTATTTCTTTTTATTCTAAAGCCTCAACTGTTAGCGAAGATGCTTTATTGACACCCTACTACTTATATAAATTAGGTTTGTTGTCTAAAAGAAATGGAGATAACGCCAAAGCGTTGGACTCGTTCCAAAAAATTAAAAATAAATATCCCGATTCTGAGGAAGCTAAAAAGGTTGATCGACTGATAACAATGGTTTCCAATTCATAATTTTGGGAGAAAAAAAGCAAAATCTATCAGAATACGACAAAGACAGTTGTCCATCCGGCAAAGGTTTTAAAATTCATATTGCCGTTTCAGAATGGAATGACAATATCACCTCAAAACTATTATCTGGGGCACAATCTACATTGATAGAACAGGGATTAGATGAAGAGGACATTATCGTGTTGAAAACACCTGGTGCTTTCGAATTACCTGTAGCTGCAAAGATGCTCTTAAAGAATAAATCTTCTGATGCTATTATTTGTTTAGGCTGCGTCATCAAAGGTGACACACAGCATGATGAATATATTAACATGGCTGTTGCCAATGGGATCACACAATTATCAATCCTGTCAGGCAAGCCTATTATTTTTGGCTTGCTTACTGTCAATGATCTAGAGCAAGCAGAAGAACGTGCAGGTGGTACACATGGTAACAAGGGTGTTGAGGCTGCAGTCACTGCGATTAAAATGGTGCACCATCAAAAAGAACTTTCAAGTCCAAAAAAATCTATTGGATTTTAATGAAATTATCTATTATACAATCGGGTTTTTTCAAATTAGATGGTGGTGCTATGTTTGGGGTTGTACCCAAAACACTCTGGTCAAAACAAAATCCTCCAGACGATAAAAATCTTTGCACCTGGTCTATGCGTTGCTTACTTATAGAGACAGAAGATAGAAAAATACTCATTGATACTGGATTAGGAAACAAGCAAGATGAGAAATTCATGTCTCACTTTGAACCTCATGGCGCTTATAGTCTTGCGCAATCCCTTCTAGATAAAGGTGTTACACTGGAAGAGATTACAGATGTGTTTCTTACACATTTACACTTTGATCATGTTGGAGGTGCAGTGATAAAAAACTCGGATGGAGACCTCATTCCTCATTTTCCTAATGCGACTTATTGGACGAACCAAAAACACTATGACTGGGCATTCAATCCTAACTATAGAGAAAAGGCGTCGTTCTTAAAAGAAAATTTTGTGCCGCTACATGACCATGGAGTTTTAAAATACATTCCAGAAGAACCAAGTTTTGAATGGGTCAAAGGTATTAATATTCATTTTAGTTACGGACACACAGAGGCAATGATGATTCCACATATCACACTAGCCAATGGCAATGTCCTCGTGTATTGTGCTGATCAATTGCCATCTAGTTTTCACGTTAGAATGCCTTATATAATGTCATATGACATCAGACCTTTAACCGTGCTCGAAGAGAAAAAGGAATTGTATAAGAAAGCTCTCAATGAAAATTACTATCTCTTTTTTGAGCATGATCCTGTTACAGCCGTTGGTCAGCTTACGCAAAACGACAGAGGTAAATTTGGAATAGATACAGCAATAGATTGGCCCTCAATCACTAAATAATTCATAATAAAAAAGACGAAATAATTTAATCATTTCGTCTGCAAGTTTTGTGAACTTTCATTCAAGCTTTAAATCTATTTTACTTTCTCTTAAAAGAAAACTAGTTAGTAGCTTTCATTAATATAATCTTTAAAGAGTATTTTTTTAGCAGTAAATTAATACAAAGTCTAGCTGGTAAAAAGTAGCCGTTCCCCTGCCAACTGCTCAGTGAATTTTTCATTTTTGTAAACCCAAATGCCATTACACAGCGTTGATAAAACTTTGCCTTTAAATGTAAATCCCTCTAAAGGTGACCAAGCACATTTATAAGCTACATTTTCTTTAGTGATCTCCCACTCTTTGTGTGGATCAACAATTGCTAAATCCGCAAACATACCCTCCTCGAGATAGCCTCTGTCTTTAATTCTAAATAACTCCGCTGGACTGTGACACATTTTATCAACAAGAAACTCAATGGATAAATGTCCTTTATGATAAAAATCTAAAGCTAATGTCAAACTGTGTTGAATAAGTGGTAACCCTGAAGGCGCATTTAGATAAGTATTTGCTTTTTCTTCCATAGTATGTGGTGCATGATCCGTTGCCATCACATCAAAGTAACCATCTTTTAAACCTTGTAGCAGTGCCTCTTTATCGTGAATGCTTTTAATCGCAGGGTTACACTTTATTTTATTACCCAAAGGATAATAATATGCTTCGTCAAAAAACATGTGATGTACACACAATTCAGATGTGATCTTTTTATCTTTTAAAGGAATGTCATTGTCGAATAATGAAATTTCCTTAGCAGTACTTATGTGTAATATATGTAATCTTGTACCATGTTTTTTAGTTAAATCAATGGCCATTGAAGATGAAATATAACAACCTTCAGCATCTTTAATACCGGGATGTTGTCCGGCGGTAATATTTTCACCAAACTTACTTTTAGCAGATGCTAAATTCCGTCTTATTGTCGCTTCATCTTCACAATGTGTTGCAATAAGCATAGGTACCTTACTAAACAAACCTTCCAATGTTGTTTTATCATCTACGAGCATATTCCCCGTACTTGAACCCATAAAAATTTTAACCCCACAAACCTTAGTTGCATCAGTTTTAAGCACTTCCTCAATGTTATCGTTGGAAGCTCCCATGAAGAAAGAATAATTCACCGTGGAGGTATTAGAAGCAATATCGTACTTATCCTGAAGCAGTTCTTGAGTCAATGCAGAAGGTTTTGTATTCGGCATTTCCATGAATGAGGTGACACCACCAGCCGCTGCAGCTATAGACTCGCTAGCAATATCAGCCTTATAGGTCAATCCTGGCTCCCTAAAATGAACTTGATCATCAATAATGCCTGGAATCATCCATTTTCCATCACAGTCCACCTCTTCTGCATTATCAACTGTTAGAGAGCCGCCAATCTTTTCAATCCTATCATCAACTACCAACACGTCACTTTCTGTTATTTGGCCCCTGTTGACAAGTTGAGCGTTTCTAAGAATTATTTTTCCCATTTGTAAAAAAATTTAGATATCAATATAAGAAGCTCTAATTTATAAAATACCTTTATGACAAAGATTAAGTTATCAAAAGTTTTAATGATATAAAAATAGGTGTTCTAGGCGCCGGTCAGCTTGGACGTATGCTACAACAGGAAGCATCTACCCTAGGCATTGAATTGTATTTCCTGGATAAATCCAAAGATTATCCTGCGGGCCAACTCTCTAATAATGTAATCACGGGAGATTTTAAGAATTACGATGATGTCGTTGCTTTTGGCCAAGAGATGGATCTGATCACAATTGAAATTGAAAATGTCAATACAGATGCACTTAAATACTTAGAGTCTAAAGGAAAAATTGTTTATCCTCAATCCGATGTTATAAAGCTGATTAAAGACAAAGGTCTTCAAAAGCAATTTTACAAGGATAATCAAATACCGACATCAAACTTTGTATTGATGAGTGGCAAAGCTGATATATTGAAGGCTATTCAAAATAAAGAAATCAGTATACCTTTTGTTCAGAAATCCAGACTTGCAGGCTATGATGGCAAAGGTGTAGCAGTCATCTCAGATGAGGAGGACTTATCAAACCTTATGGATGTTCCATCTGTTATAGAAGACTTAGTAGATATTGAAAAAGAGTTGGCTGTTATTATTGCACGTAATCGCAAAGGTGAAATTAACATTTTTCCAGCCACAGAAATGGTTTTTAATCCAGCAGGAAACCTTCTTGATTATTTAATTTGTCCCACAGATATTTCTAATGATCAATTAGAAATATGTAATGCCATCGCTCAAAAAATCATTACACAATTGGATATGGTAGGCTTGTTAGCCATTGAGTTTTTCTTAAATAAAGATGGAAAAATTATTATCAACGAAGTCGCACCAAGAACACACAATTCAGGGCATCATACTATTGATGCGAATATAAATTCACAATTTAATTTACATCTTAGATCTATACTCAATTTGCCTTTAGGTTCTACACAATTGAAGAAGCCTGCTGTTATGATAAATTTACTAGGCGAACCAGATCACACGGGTATACCACTTTATGAAGGTTTAGGTGAAGCCTTATCATTGTCAGAAGTCTATCCACATATATATGGTAAGAAAATGGTTAAGCCCCTTCGTAAAATGGGGCATCTCACTATTTTAGCGGATGACTTAGAAGTGGCATTGGAAAAAATGAAAATTATAAAATCTAAATTAAAAGTAAAAGCATGTCAAAGGTCGTAGGAATAATTATGGGATCAGATTCTGATCTTAATGTGATGCAAGCCGCTGCAGATGTTTTAAAGGAATTAAACGTATCATTTGACATGACCGTTGTTTCTGCACACAGAACTCCTGCGCGTATGTTTGAGTATGCTCAAAATGCAAAATCGAATGGGATCAAGGTTATTATA
>Ga0114952_1001162_pt1 | contig 23253 bp, 26 predicted proteins | sample SidtaG_2_FD_87303 | JGI IMG/M metagenome (GOLD analysis project Ga0114952, IMG submission 87303) | Marine algal microbial communities from Sidmouth, United Kingdom - Sidmouth_Asex2 metaG | ecosystem: Host-associated > Algae > Red algae > Unclassified | place: Sidmouth, United Kingdom | collected...
ATGCTGATTCTGATGCTGATTCTGATGCTGATTCTGATGCTGATTCTGATGCTGATTCTGATGCTGATTCTGATGCTGATTCTGATGCTGATTCTGATGCTGATTCTGATGCTGATTCTGATGAGTCAAACGTCGTCGCTTGGGCGAATAATCCGGAAACCTCCGATGCGGCATTGTCTGACTATCTGGTCGACGTTGCTGGTGAGGAGCGCCGCAGCTGGAAACGCGCCACAATGGTGGCGAAGATCGACCGCTACATCAACACCGGTTCAGCCGACTAGGCCGCGCGGTGAGGCTTGGCATTCAAGGCACAGTAGACCGGGTCACATCAGACCTGGTGTTTGCCGTGCCCAAGCTAACCAAAGCCTCGACAGTTACAGCGCTCAATAAAACAAATAGCAAGATAGGTACGGAGTTTCGCCGCAAGCTGGCCAGTGAGACAGGTGTTCCCCAGAAGCACTTCAAGAAGAAGGTCAGGAACTATCGCGCAACGTACAGGCGCATGAGCGCAAAGCAATTCATTGGATTGCGATCATCAGTGCCACTGGCACGACTGGTCAAGGGTAGCCGCAAGGGTGGATTGCAGAAATACGAAAAACTGATCAGCGAGTCGCTGAACGGTCGTAGTTCTGCAGATGCTTTCATTGCAAAGATGCCCAACGGTTACGAAGGAATTTTCGTCAGAAGTAGTCGATCGGATAACAAGGCAGGTCGCGATAAAAACGGTCGATTGAAGCGTGGTCGATTGTCCATTGTTGAGGTCCGATTGCGCTTCGATAAAGTTGCCCCAGGCGTACTTGAACGAGTGGGCAACCAGATCGGACCAGCAGAGTTCGAGCGACAGTTCATCTACGACATCAGACGCCGGTTAGCCAATAGCGCTAATTCGTCCAGACGGAGTCGACGCCGATGACACCGGTGGCCAACGAGATACTGGAGCACATCTACGCACGCATAGTGGCTGCGGCGTCGCCCGTTGAAGTTCAACCGATCAGCTCTGCGCTGAAAATGCCGAACTCGCTCACGCAGCTTGTCCGGGTCGAAGTGGTTAATGATGTCATTGAAGATGCGCTCAGCACGGCAGGGGCCCAGGGTGCTGTGGGCATGGCACTGGAGATCGACCTCGTCGTATTCGCCAGAGCCAACAAAGAATCAAGCAAACAAGCGCGGGCACTCGTGGCAGGCATAGGGCAGGCCCTACTCGCTGATCACGGCGTGGTGAACCTGCAGGACGTGCCACGACATCGCATCGAGCACGCAAGTGATGACATGGACACCGATGGCGATGGCGCCACCGAGCTGACCGTGATCAGGAGCCAGTACAGCGTGCTGTATCGGCATCGACGAGATAACACGGCCATAGCCGCATAAACACACAGAGGAACTAGAGAAATGGCATACCTTGAGACGGGCCGGACTCACATCGAGATCGAGCCAACAGACGGCGCAACACGAGTGCGTGTCGCTGAGATTCGTGGGTGGGGTGATACATCGGCCGCAACCAAGAGCGACATCTCCATCATTGGCAACCTGAACGCATCCGGTAAGAACGTAAAGCGTTCGAAGGCTGGCAGTGTTGAGAACTCGCAAACGCTCACAGCGTACTACGATCCGACCGATCCTAATCAGGCGTTGTTGGTTGCCGGTTATAAGTTCTTTCGCGCCTACGTTGTAGAGGACACTGTCGATCGCATTGTCTACAACGACTGCGAGGTGCTCAGCCGCAACAAAAACGGGCAGGAGATCGATGGCCTGGTTGGAATGGATCTGACGATCACGGTCAACAGTGACATCACAGACATCCTGCAGACATGAGCCATACAGTTGAACAGTTTGCTGATGAGCTTCAGTCGCAAGACGAGCCGCCACCGGAAGCGATCGAGCGTGAGGAGCGCGCGAACAAGGATAAGCCTGCGTTTCTCGAGCTGTCCGCGGCCGAGCTTAACAAGGTGGCAACTACTGAGTGGCGTGAACAGTCCGCGCTACGTGGTCCGATCATTATTCCTGAGTGGAATAATGCCGGTGTTTTCTGTAAGCGATTGTCCTATCTAGAACAGCAGGAACTGATCGAGGTGTACCGCGCTGAGGGAATTATTGGCGCGTTCTGTTTCCGGGCTTTGAATTCAAACGGTGAGCGGATATACGCAAACTTGAAGATGTTCGGCGAGGACATGAAGAACAACTGGAACGCGGTAGTTATTGAGCGTGTTGTGGGTGAGATGAGCTCACTTTGCCGTACACAGCTTACGGATAAAGAGCTGGGAAACTCCTAAAGGTCGACCGACATCTCATGCGCCAGTTTATAGCCGCCGATGATTTCAATATGACTGTACTCGGTGGGCAATCTGCTGGCGAGATGAGCGCTGTCGAGCGTCGCATGTGGCCGTACTTCCGCACGATTCGAAAGGAAATGACTGCAGCAGCGAGAAAACGTCCACATGGCTAGATCACGCGCGTCGGCCAATTACGAAATAACAGCCACTGACAGAACACGTGCAGGCATACAGTCTGCGCGTAACTCTGTGCAGTCGCTGGATAACCTTGCATCGAAGCTCGGTGTCAGCTTCTCCCTTTTAAGTGCTGCAGGTGTTGCGGCGCCCGGCGCGATCATATCTGCTCAGGCACCGCTGATCGATCAGATGGGCAAGCTGTCTACTCAGACTGGTGCCACAGTCGAGTTCATCCAGGCGTATCGCAGAGAGGCGGCTCTCGCCGGCATCGCGTCGACTACGTTCGACAAAGCCATTGAGAAGATGGCGCAGAACACAGCGGATGCTGCTTCCGGTATTGGTGAGGCAAGGGTCGCATTCGATGCTCTGGGCATATCCGCACAAGATCTTGCGCAGCAAAGTCCGGAAGATCAATTCCTCACCATTAGTGAGGCGCTCGAAGGCGTTTCAACCGAAGGGCAAAAGGCTGCACTGGCTGCAGACATTTTCGGGCGACAAGGTACAGCGCTGATTCGCGTTCAGGCTGATGCGATCCGAGAGACTAAAAACGAGATGATCGCCTTGAACATCGCTCTCAGTGCCGCTGATGTAAAAGGTGTTGAAGCGATGAACGATGCAATGTTCTTGCTCCAGGACAACACTCAGCAAGCGGCCAAGATATTCACGGCGCAGCTTGCTCCAGCTATCACAGGGGTAATTAACCAGATATTCGGGGCGAGTGACAGCATGGCTGGCTTTCGCGATACATCGCTAGACACGGCCGATGTGTTTGTCAATGTCGTAGGTGCGATTGGCAACGGTATGGAAGGTATCGACAATGTTTTCGAGTCGGTCAAGATCGGAATTGCCAGTATGAATGTACAGGCAAACAAGGTTCAGAATTTCTTCGAGAGAAGCGACGAGTCAGCCCGAAGATTAGCCGTGAGCGCGCAGGAATTGCAGGACCTCCAGGATAACCTGGCAGGACAGACTGGTGATGCCACATTCTGGGTTCAGCTTGAAGCGCAAGTCGAGTCAGCAAGAAAAGTTGCCCGTATTGCTGCTGAGGAATCCGAAGATCAGCGTAAGAAGTTTGCTGCCGGTATCGATATTGGCCTGGCTGATGGTGAGTCAAACATCAAGACTTCCGGCTCGGGTCCAAACGACAGTGCATTTCAGTCACTGCTCGATGGCCTTGCCAGCGGTACCGATAAGATCGAGCGCGAGTACGCAAAACGGCTCGGCATCATTGATGATTTTCGACAGTCGTTCCCCGATCGTGCAGACGAGGCCTTACAGGCTGAGATCGCAGCACTCGAAGCACGCGACAAGGCGATTGAGGATTACCACAAGCAGCAGAGCGACACTAAAGATCAGGAGCGCAGCACAACGCTTGCACCACTGGAATCGAACGTTGAGGCCGTTAAAGCAGCATTGGCCACCGAGACAGAAGCGATCGTCGAGGAATACCAGAAACGCTCTGAGCTTCTTCAGGAGCTTGGCGTGTTAGAGGTTGACCGACAGGCTGAAATCGATGAGTTATTGATCTCGCTGGCTCAGCAAACCGGTGAGCGCCTGGCATCGATTGAGAAGGACACAGTGTCGAAGCGGATACAGACACAGTCACAGTACGCGGCCAAGGCGTTGGGCGTTGCTGCAAGCCTTGTTGATTCCATCGGTGCGCAAGGTGAAAAGAGCAAACGTGTAGCCGCGCGTATTTCGCAAGCCGAAGCATTGGTGGCTGGTATCTCTGCTGCAGAGCGAGCACGCAATCACGCAGCGCTCACGGGTGGCGTGATTAGTGGTGGCGTGGCCGCCGCTATCTCGTGGGGTAGCACGCTTGCCAATGTCGCCGGCATCGAGGCTGCACTCAATGGCAGTGCACCCGGGGGCGTGTCTACCAGCAGTGGTGTGTCGTCAGGCGCAACGAGTGACATTCAGTCAGGCCTTGAGTCAGGCGGTGGTGATGCTGCAGCTATCAATGTGACGTTCGTGTTCGATGACGCGGTGATCGATAAAGACGCTGTTAAGAAGGTTGCCATTCAGGGTGTTGCCGAGGCTACCCAGAACCGAGAGCTTACCTACAACGACAGCCGCAACTATTACCAGACTAACGACGAAGGTGCCATAGGATGAGCACCGAGATCCAGCTGGTTTACATAGCCACTAATGCGCTTGTGCTCCCGTCTCGTTTGAACACTGAACAGACGTTGAGCATCACGGCGAATCAGAACGACCCGCCGATGCCTCAGATCGATGGCAAGACACAGTTATCGCGTCGAGGTTTGAGAGCAGCTACCACGATCCACGGGCGCTGGTACCGCGGCACGATCAACACACCCTACGTCTCCGGAGCAGAGCGCCAGTTCTGGCGTGAGTATCTTGAGTCAACTGCAGAGCAAGAAACACATCGCCTGGTACATCCAGCTTTTCTCGGGTGGGATAGCGATGTCAACGATCTTTCCATCTATCGCCCTATGAACACCGGCAGCTTCTCTCGATGGGATCTCGGTGACGACTATAAGGCCAGCATTCAGTGGAGGCAGGTAGCGCCATGAGCAGGACTATTCAATCGCTAGGACCCTCACCACCCAACGCAAACAGAACGCTAACGTTCGGTAGCGACTGGAGTAAATTCGACCAGGCATTCCCCGATCGAGGATTCCCGTGGCAGTACCGTGGAACAGGAGCAACCAGTTACACGCCACAAGAATCAGGCCAGCAAACCACACAGAACGAAGAAGGTCAGTACTACATCAAGCAGCATGAGCTACTAGGCCAGTCAGCGGCACCAAACTGGATTAATGGAAAGCCGTGGAGCGTTAATGATGATGGCAATCTACTGTTGCGAGCGATACCGACCCCGGCAGCCTACGAGAATATTGCCTACGTTGTTCTGAACGGATTCGAGGTAGTCTCATCCACATCCAATGAGATACGCGTCAAGGGTCAGAACTACTACGACCGCGCCGCGCAGGCTAGTCGTGTCGGGATCAACAAGCACGAGCGAGGCCTGTACACAGGTCAACCTTTAAGGGTTAAAGCCGGAAACTCTGTCTACGACATAACGAATATCATCGACGAGGCGGGCGCTACCGATCCATCAAGCGGTACAACCTTCCATCGAATCCAGATCAGTGGATCATTGTCCAGCCAGCCCGTAGCCGGCAACTACGTGAACGTGCTCAGACCGACAGAGTATGTGAGTGGCATGTTTACCAGTCGCGGCACTTTTGCACAGCAGAAAGGATCATGGGAAGCGAGAGTCAAGTTCCAGTCAGGCAAAGGGGCTTTTGCTGCGGTATGGAACTGGCCTAACTATCATGAGTGGTTCTCAGGAGATCCAGCAACAGAGCGCAAATTTCTGACGGGTGACAAGTCTGTTGAGATAGACATGGGCGAGTGCCTGGGTCATGCGCCTGACATCTGGTATCACAACGCTCACCAGCCAAGCCCTTACGACCCAACACTGCCAGACCTGAACGGTGGCAAAACATTGCGTGATTTCGTTACACACAAAGGACTAACACCACTCAACACACCGGCAGGATGGACGGGTGATTTCATCCAGCAACATCAAGTGCTGATCGATCCGTCATCGGCTGATTACATTGACGGCGGTTCGGACTGGATCACCATTCGATGGGATCACTACACCGACAACACATCGGCGTGGTTTGTGAAGCGTGACGACTGGACTGATTTCAGGCGCATTGCCGACATGCACATGAGCCCGCACGCGTACAACGGTGTGATCGATGAGCGCTGCTGGTTCCTGAATAACGCATGTAAAAGTGCATTTAATTATGAGCAAGAGCGCAATGATGCGAATTACCCAAGGTTTACAAGCACAGTTCCCAGCTCGTACGATTTCGAGATCGATTATCTCCGCGTGTACCAGTGGGACGGTGAGACCAATGGCGGATCCGGATTGCCAGATCAGTCGGGTATCTATCCAACCGGTCTTGGCGCGACCCCTGGCAATGGCTCTGGCGCGACATCCGGCAATGGCACTGGCACGACATTCGGATCCGGTACAACTCCCATCGTGGGTGCTGCTGTATCTGCCAGAGGCTACAACCCATTGCTCGGTCAAGGAATACGATTCTCACCGGGCCTGATTGCCGGGCAGCACAAATACGAATTGCAAGACCCCGATCTGGCAGACAAGGGCACTTTCATCTGGGACGACTATGGCACTGATGCCACTCTCGTGTCTGGAGATCGTGGCCCTACGCTGGTGCTGGATGTAGCAGCCGTGACGTCTGTCACACCGCGGCTGGTTCGGTTTGTCCTCGATGACGTGTTCACCAGCCCGATATTGGCAGGTAACAATACAACCCTTGCTGGCACCACTCACACGTTCACATGGCAGGATCCCAGTCCAGAGCCGGGCACCAGTTACGAACTATTCGTTGACGGATCGTCCATTGGTACGACCAGCGACAAGTCACTGGCTGTCAGTGGCCTGCCCGACGACGGCTCCACGCTAACAGTTCAGGTCGACGCTATTTCTGCCAGCGGCACGTTGTCCAGCACCATCACGGTGACAGCATTTACCGCTAGCCAGTATGTCTCTCTCGATGTTCCGGCATCCGAGGCGTCATTCACAGCCAGAGACAGCTCAAACAACATCGTTACTCAGTTCACAGCCGGTGAGACCTACACTGTCGATGTGCTCTGGGAGGACAGCAACGGTGATTATGCTGGTAGCTCGTTGTTCATCACCATGGATGTCGATGTCGGTTCTGAGGTATTCAGCGAGCGACTGTCTGGCACTAACAAAAACCGCTACATCTATACGCCGCCCAGCACTGTGAGCAGCACACAACAGGCAACGTTCACGTGGGGTCGGTACGACGACTCAAGCCAGACAACGAGTCAGAATGCATCTGTCACTGTGTCAGTGGTGCAGGGTGCTAGTACGATTGAAACTCTGAACACGCCGCCACTACGCGCATACGGAGCATGGCAAGCGTCTGACTGGGATGCAACGATATCACCGTTGCCGAGAATCTATTCCGGTGAGCACCAGTTCATCAAAACTTTCGATAGCGGGGGCGATCGAAAGTTCGAGATAAAGCTAGTTCCTTCGAGCATTGGTTCCGCTCGTGTTGATATGCAAGCTCGTCTACCGGCCAACCGCGCAGGGTACCGCAGTACTGAAACGATGCGTTTTATGCCAGGGTTTGATTTTGGGCGTAATCAGAAAGCTGCGAAGATAAGCACTGCCGGACTGGGCATGCAGAGTCCCACGCTGACCAGGACACCAGGTGGAAGCGATAACGCCAATGATGGCTTCATGCTTCGCACCATGTACGCAGGATCACCCAGTTTACCCGCGAAATTTGCCGGTTATTACTACGGTGCAGACAAGGTGTCCACGTTTGGCAATTCCGGTGAATACCTGTACATGGATCAATTTGCCGCCATCCAGACAGAGGTTGATTACACGATCGTCAAAGAGGTCATTCTAAATAGTGATTTCAATACCTCTGACGGTGAGATAAGGATCTGGGTCGATGGTGTTCTGGGATACGAGGCCACAAACAGGCGAATACTCAGTGCTGGCAACCTTGACGCCCTGTGGGTGCTTTACTTCACCGTGTTCTGGGGTGGCAACTCAATAGATTTTGCAGGCAACACGACCTCATACATCCAGTATGGCATTCCGACATACGAGGCTCTGTAGGTGACTCTTACAGCAACAGCCATCCAGTACCCGGAGCCCACAGCCACACTCTGGAGCGCTCCTCCGGAGAACGCTCAGCACGTTTGCCGAATCACGGTGGGTGTAGGTCAGCAGATATGGCTCGGTGATGAGGACGTCGATGTAGGCTCACAGCTGCCAGGTGGCGCTGTGTGGATCAATGCACCACTAGCCGCAAAGGGACTACCGGGCAATATTTCCATGACCCCGGGCCTGACCACTGGCGAGAAAAACATTTCGACAGCTACTTACAAGTTTCTGGACGATCGAGGCGATCTCGACGCTTGGCTGCAAGGTAAGGCCGCAAACGCTCTGCAGGTGTTTGGCGGCACTCTTGAGCACTTCATCATCGAGCGCGGCGAGCCTATGCAAAGCGCCGAGGAGCTGAACAGAGCGCTATGGTACACGTGGCAGATCAAGGGCAACGTCGGGCTCGACAATCGCATCTACAACATACGGTGTGAAGACATCAGCCGAGATGCTGAGCGCGATATTTTTGAAAAGCGCAGCCACACATTGATGAGCGGTCTGGAGTCGACAGCGGGTGATGTGTTCATCTATCTGACGGATGCAGAGGCAGAAGATCTGGACGCTGCATCGTGGGTATACGAACACGCCTCTGATTATCATGTGCACCCGGGTGAATATCGCGCAATCGGTTTGCTCTCTGATGGCGACGGGCATGAGTACATCAGCTGGACAGGACTGGAGGATAGCGGCACGACAGAGCGCGTACCTGGAGGGCTTAACGCAAAGCGATACCGGCTCGTGAACCCACAGCGAGGACTGTTCGGCACGATCCCCAGGCAATGGACGTATGACAGCTCGAAGCCTTTGAGTAGTCGGCGCAAGATCGAGGCGGTGCCCTATGCCGAAGAGCACCCGTTATCACTGTTCAAAGCTGCTCACACCGGCATCACTCTGGATGGGCGCCTGTGGCCATGGGGTCTGAATATTGATCCAATTAGGATCGACACAGCATCACTGTCAGCCGCGGCCATGGATAGCTATCAGCTTCGCATAACAGTGCGCTCGCCTGAGGTGCAAACGGCCAAACGATTTGGCGAAGAGCACTGTCTTGCACGTCGAGGTATTGCCATTGTTAATCCATCGGGTGCTCTGTCATATGTCGCAGCACCCATCGGTACCGGTGTACCTGTCATCACGCTCAATGAGGACAACTGTTATGGCGCGGATTCAGGTGACTTCGTGCACGATGAATCAGACACCGCGACGGCTACATCGATACAGTGGGACAAGAACCCGATCACCGGGGAGTTTCGCAAGACAACAGAATTCAGAGAGCCAGCAGCTCTGGGCGAGACATCGGCCACTGAGCCGGAAACGTTCGAGGCCCCGTACCTGACCACAAACCGATCGACAGAGGGTGAAGTCTATGCTCAGGGCCGAGTGCTTCACGCGCGGCACGCTCGACCGGTCAAGCGCATCACCTTAAAGCCTGACTGGTCTCTGGCTCACTATGCACCTGGCACTGTGGCGCAGGTAGAGCTCCCGATCATTGATTATGCTGTGACCGGTTCAGTTGTCGGGAATATCAGCATGCCGATGATGATCGCGAGTATTTCGCGTGATCACCATAGTGAAAAGCTGTCCTGGAAAATGATAGGTTTCAGGCCGTTGCCATCAGCGCTGACTGATACTCAGTCGCAGCAGTTGCCAGAGGCCGAGTACATAGCCAACGGTATACCGTTAACTGTAAATAACGGCATTGCATCGGTAGGCCAGACTATCGATCTGACGAAGAAGTATTACCACCTCGGGGATGTGACACTACCAAGTGCATGGCCACTGGGTTTCGGTAATCGTGGTGATGTCGAGTTGTGGGTTCGTGGCATCTTGCTCTGGGGTGCCGATGTCGATCTGACGGGTCGTGGTGGGCGCGGTGGTAATGGATCCACAGGCAGTGGCGAACCGGGCGAGCGTGGATCAGCTCATGCACCTGTGCCTACGGGTAGTGTTTCAGTATCTGTCAGGCGCTTTGAAAACAGCTCAGGTGATCCTCAAGGGATTGTCAGCCGCCGAACGGTATCGCGCCCCGCTTCGAACCTGACATCTCGCAATGGGCAAACGTTTACGCACGTCACAGCAAGCGTTGAGCGTGGAAGAATAGTCGGACTACCTGCTCGGTTAATGGGGTCCGGTGGTTCTGGTGGTGATGGCTCCTCCTATCGCGGGTCGACTGAGGATGGTGACACAGTTAGCAGTGACAACGCATCGATCACCGGATCTGATGGCGGTCACGGCGCTGCGGGCGTCAAAATCATTTGCTCTGCTGGATCTGGCTTTGTTGGCAATGGCGCTATCAGACTCAACGGCTTGGATGGTGACGCTCCAGCGGCAGATAAAAACGGCGTTATCCCGGCAGCTGGTGCCGGGGGTGCTTTCGGTCGGATAGCGGTATTTCACGACACACCTGGTACTCCATGGCAATTTGACGGCACAACATTGGAGGCACGCAGTGGTGTGGCAGTGCTGCAAGGTTCTCGTGCCGAGTTAACAACGTTGGTTGAGCGAGGCTCACTCCCCACAATACGAAGTTTCTACCAGCCTCCACAAGATCCGAGAAACAAGTGGGCCGAGGCGTACACGGTTCAGTTTTTACCTCCGTCCGAATTGCTACAGGATGCTGACACGCTTTCTCTCATCGATGAGTTCTTCTCGAATCAGGGTGATGGCTCAGCCAGCATCATCGTAGGTGATGTCGATCCGTCCGATGGCAACCTGGGTGATCTGCTGATCTCTCAGGCCGCGCTCGACAGCAACGAGCCCGAACCAGCTGCTCGTGTATTCTCTCCGGAGGGGTGGCGTGACATCGACTGGGATACAGAGAAGTTCTCGTACATCTACGCGGGTCTGATTCTACGAAAGCGCCAGTTTGGATCCACGGAGATAGTGGCCAGCGAGACACGTCCGAACAAGCCTGCAGGCACGGTATGGTTCCAGCCATCGACGCAGACGGAATGGCTGCTGGGTGCAACGTCAGCTGACGACGTACTTCTGTCAGAGCGACAAGTGCCACAAGGTGAGGACATGATCGACGATCTGTCGTTCGCCAAGTCTGGTGCCGGTGAAAAGCTATGGGCATTCACTCGCAATGCCGGTCTTTCACCGATCAATGTCCGCCGTAACACGGCAACAGGAAGCAGTAACAACGGTGGTGGCAGCACGGCGACTTCAGGCATCACGCTGACCGATCAAGGGCGCACAGTAGCCGGCACTGCCTATCAGGACAACGGTGGCGCAGTGATCGCCCAGGGAAGGCAGGGCACGGTCACCCTGGCTGATGCCACACAGCTGACATTCAGTGTGGGTGCCGGTGGTGCATTCAGTGTCACGTTCCCATCCACTAATGACAGCAATCTCGGTCAGCAAGCGAGCGTCTATACACAGAACGCCGCTGCTGGTACTGCAGCCCAACTGAACTTCACGTACGAGTTATGAGCCTTCTGCAGCTACCAGAGCAGTCAAACGTGAGTTGGGCAAGACTCCTGGAGGGCGCAGGCGAGGGCGGCTCCTATGCATATCAGATTGACGCCAGCGGGGCAGACAATCGCAACCGCATGATGTATCGACCGCTACTGCCAAACGGTGGTAGTCCGTCGATGAAAACTCGGCTGCGAGTTAAGTCGACACTGAGCATAGGCAATCCTGCATTCGAGGGGCTCGCTGTTCGACATCGAGGGTACAGGCTTGGTGGTGGGATCCCTTCGACCACTGACACGCTGGTGTGGGATTCGGACCCTGCTACGAAGGGCAAACGAGCCTGGTACTCGGAGAAATCAGGCACCTATACCGACGTAGTATTCATTGAGCCGATACCGGACAATCTGGGTATCGACTACATCACTTTTGAGCTTATTGTCAGAGCGAACGGTGGGCAGGTGACGATCAGCTCTGCTGAGTGTCGCAATCACTACGCGGTAACCTATGACATGGGTGTGTCAGGCACTCAATTGTGGACGGGCGGTTTCAGCATAGAGACCATAACTCCCAGTCTTGATGGGAGCGAGCCGGTGCGCCGATGGGTGCGGTACATTAAAACGGAGACGCACCGCATCCGTATCGGACAGCTTGTTACCCTGATATTAAAAGGCGCTGTGACGGGGCGGGGATTCGAGCAACGCACAGATGATAACGGGGCCACGTATTATGGCGATCAACGTATTGCGGCCGACCTGGGCGTGATGATTAAACTGCGACGGGCCGCGACGAGCGATTACGACTACTACACAATATCAAGCGGTGCTGTTAGCGTTGACAACAAGATCCACTATGCCGATGGATCCGTGCAGTTCAAAGCAAAGTACAATTTCGATCAAGTGGAGTTAATCCCGTTCGTAGAGCCCGGAAACAACACTGCGGGCTACTCTAAAACAACGGTTAACAGGATGGGTATTCAGGACATAGAGCTTGACATGATAGTTGCCGACTATCTGGCGCCAACGCAATGAGCGCACCTACTGACGGGTACACGCTCTACAACGCTGAAAATGAGTGCATTGGCAGCGGCACAGGCAGGCCGGAGCTGCAACCCGGGGAGTATTTCGTTTACTCCTCTGATCCGGCAAACGAACCAGACGCACTGGCAGCTGTGGCCACTGTTGATGCCCTGGAGTCCGCAATGAACGTGGAGCACTGGAAAACGGCGGAGGAGTACGCAGGCAAAGCGGAGAACGCTATACGGTGGCTGCTGAACAACCCACCAACGGTTGGGGATGCACCTCTGATCGATCCTGCTTTGGCAACAGCTGACGTATTACTTGCCCATACGCATGGCGACTACACTGCCGAGAGGTATATCTGGATGTTCATCGTCGTCGATTCACGCAACTGCACACCGAGAGAGTGTGCGGAGTCGATCATGAGCGCCATCAAACGAACCAATGAGGCCGATATGGGCTCGTGGGAGAAGGCGCGCCTCAGAGAGCAGCTGAAGGCCACCTCAGCGGCTTAGAGACGCAGCGTCTGGGGGTATGTGTTCAGTCTGTAAATGGCCGTCCGTGGCCGTGGTTGGCTATGCGTTGCTGGCGTCGGTCCACCAATCCGTGTTTTCCCACACTGTGACGAACTCCTGTTCGGTTTCGACAGTGGCCGCAATGCGCTCGGCCTCGTCGTTGCTGATGTCGTATTTGCCTGCGATGTCGCCGAGTTCTGATACTTGAATTGCCATGATGTTGTTCCCGTCGGTTGCTTGTTTTAGTGAGATAACTATATATCGTGACTAGTCACATTGCAAGTTTCAGGAGGTTATTTCTTTGATCTTTTTTTCTTCTGGCACTTTAGCTCATACCCGCGCATTTCATCGACACGATCCGCGCGTACTTTGACCAGTATTTCAACCAGCCCAGCGTCCCGGTCGCGCGCCCGTTGTTCTGCTTTTCTCTCTGCGTTTGTCTTTGCTGGCATAGTGGGGGTTACGTAAAGCGCTGGATACGCTCAAACAGAGCTTGCTTGTAAGTGAGCATTGCGTGAAGTTGGTCAGCCAGCAAGCCTTGGTCCACCGGTTCAAGTTCACGGCGCTTAGGCGAGTTGTGAAAAATCTCCAGCTTCTCTATTCTCTCGGTCAATTCATTGTGCTCTGTAACTACTCTTTCCTGGTACGGTTTCATTAGCTTCTGCCGGTTACTGGGGTATGTGTTAAGCGAGTATCATCACGCCTTCTTCGCGCCCGGCTTCAGGGTCGAAGGCGATTGCACGGCGATATACAACACCATCATCATCATGCACTGGAATAGTGTCGCCGCCTGCTATTTCGATAGTAATGTAGTCGTCGTCTTCCGGCCTTGCTCGTTCGTCATTGTCGACCATAGAAAGACCCAGCAGATCAGCCATGTCTTTTAGCTGACTGCCTGAGATTGATAGCACCCGTATGTCTTTTTCCTCACCGGGCTCCAATTGGTATACATGGTCAGGTCGTGGTTGATAGCCACCTAACAGTAGTCGCTGTGTATCTCCGACATGGCGTGATGATGGCGGTGGTGGAGGCCTCTTTGCAGTGGGTGGTGGATTGACCGAGAAGCCGCGCATGTGAACAGCTTTTCCGGTGCGAGCTGCTTCCTGCTCAGGCGATTCTCCCAGGCGTTCAAGTAGGGCGCGCAATGATCGAACAGGTTTCAGCCAGTCGAAATGGTGAAGGACTTTGCGCGGCGGTGGTGGAGGTGGTAGGTCTGGCATTGGCATTACGTCACCTTTGTGGTTGAGCGTCTCATGAGAAACGGAGGGGAAAGAATCGTGAAAATCGCACCCGGATTGGGCCGATTGCCCGGAAAATCCTTCCGATTACAACTACCGATAACTCGGTGTAACAGGCTTGTTCGCTGCTTATGTGGCATGTGAATCGGAAATTTGAAAAAACGAAAAAGTTATTGCAATCAGCGCCTTGCTGAGTTTCGCGCAATTGGCTTCGAACCAAGTGGTCGGAGGTTCGAATCCTTCCGGGCGCGCCATAATCCGAGAAGTACACAACTCTGAATCATCGCCCTTCGAAGGGTGATGTCTGATTCGAACCGAAAGAGGTTCGACAACTCGCGCCAGCGAGTTGCGACAAGCGGCTTTAGCCGCGCAGCCCGCAGGGTCAGCCTGTGCCGAAGGCACAGGATGATCAATCCTTCCGGGCGCGCCATAATCCGAGAAGTACACAATTCTGAATCATCGCCCTTCGAAGGGTGATGTTTGATTCGGACCGAAAGAGGTTCGACAACTCGCGCCAGCGAGTTGCGACAAGCGGCTTTAGCCGCGCAGCCCGCAGGGTCAGCCTGTGCCGAAGGCACAGGATGATCAATCCTTCCGGGCGCGCCACCTCACAACCTGTCAAACCCTTGCAGAATGTAGGGGCTTCCGATTCGATTGTCACGCTCGCTGATTGACCGCGACGCTACCTGGCCTCACAATCCGATTATGTCAATAAATCATGCTTGACCAGCAGCGACACGGCGCCCTGGACGAATCCCCTCCACGCACGTCGGCATAGGACTGGCCTCCTGTCTGTTGATTCGACGGGTTTCGAGGACAAACACTGATTAGTGCTTTCCGGCTGCAATCACACTGAACAGGATCGGTATCTTCTCGGCGATGGATAGTTTCAAGGCTGTGAGGTAGTCTTGTGTGATCATCGCCTACTGTACATGCTTACACGTATTTCTACACACAGGGATCGGCTCTAGTTGGGCTGGCCGCGTGGTTTGGCGGGGAAGTGCTGGGTATCTGCTTTATCTATTTCATGACAGACTGCGTGAACGCTCCTAGCAATTAGGATGCGGTATCGCGCCGATTGAAATGGAGTTTGTGAGGGTGAAATGGTCAAACGGTCAATACGCAGCCATCTTGGTAGGGATGGTAGTCTTTTTTATTGTTGCAGGCTCTGTGCATACAACTCTTGGTCAGCTGGTGAGCCAGCAAGGAGCTGAGCCTGCCAACGTAACCAATGAGATACAGCAAGGCATACGGAATGCTAATTATATTAGTAACTATTCAGCTTGTCAGAAGTCAATAGCTTGAATTACGTAAGAAGTTTCTATCGAGCGTTGTTTGGTGTTGTGAATCGTTGTACTGCTCGGTACTTAAATTGATAGTCCATCTACTCATACTCCGTCAATCCAGTGAGTTTGCACGAAAGCGCTATTATTCTGGCGTTTCCCGCATCAGGTACTACTCTTCACAAGTACAAACGCATCCTGTAAGAGAGCTTCGAGCATGGCAGTTCTGGTGCGTTGAAAATCGAGAAAATCGACGTGGATTCGGCCATTGAATCGGTCAAGCAATCCTTGAAGAAAGAGAAGGGTTTGTCGCCAGCGTTCAGGGCGTCTCTAGAGTTACTGTTGGTGTTGGTCAAACTGTTGCTCGATCGGGTCACTCTGAACAGTAGTAACAGCAGCATACCTCCATCAGCAGACCCTAACCGCAAGAAGCACCCTAGTCGCGGCAAGCGCACACGGAAGCCTGGTGGCCAAAAAGGCCATGACGGCAAGACGCTTGAACCCGCAGAGGATCCCGACAAGATTGTGCCCATTGAGATTGACAAACGCACCATCCCCACCGGTGTGCCTTACCGGGTAAAAGGCTATGAAGCCCGGCAAGTGATCGACATCAAGATCAGTAGACTGGTCACTGAGTACCGTGCGCAGACTCTCGAAGATCCCGGTAGGAATCAATATGTTGCAGAATTTCCACCTCATGTACTTTGCAGGGCGCTATACGGAAATACGATCAAGACCCATGCGGTCTATATGTCCCAGTTCCAACTAATCCCCTATGACTGGGTCCGCGATCACTTCGTCGACCAGATGCAGATTCCACTGAGCGCGGGCACGATTTTCTATCTCAATCGGCAGGCGTACACTGCGCTGAAGTATTTCGAGCAGTGGGTAAAGTCCCAGCTAACGGCATCGGCACTGATGCATGTTGATGAAACGGGCATCAACATCAATGGCAAGCGACACTGGCTGCATTGTGCCTCGAACCTCTCATATACCCACGATTTCCCGCATGAACAGCGCGGTACTGAGGCGATGAACGAGATCGGAATAATCGCCTTGCTTACAGGCGTACTGTGTCACGATCACTGGAAGCCCTACTACACCTATCTTTTTTGCCTGCATCAATTGTGCAACGCGCGCCACCTACGTGAACTCGAGAGGGCATGGGAGCAAGACAAGCAACAGTGGGCACAGACAGTGAAGATATTCCTGATCGAGCTAAATAAGGCGGTTGAGAAAGCAATGGGAAAGCTGGTACCCAAGCAGGCCAAGCTATGGCATAAAAGTTATTAGAGTATTTTGGAACAAGCACAACATGAATGTCCACCACTCAAGGACAATCGCCCCAAGGGCACTCGAGGGAGACTCAAACGCAGTAAATCACGAAATTTACTTAAGCGACTGATTCGCTATGAGGACTATGTTCTGCTTTTATGACTGAACCCATTGTTCCGTTCACCAACAACCAGGGTGAGAACGATATTCGCATGACCAAAGTGCAGTGGAAGATATCAGGGTGCTTTCGTTCGATGGAAGGTGCACAGATGTTCTGTCGAATTCGAGGCTACCTGTCAACGTGCCGAAAGAATGGTCTGTCGGCTACCAAGGCTCTTGAGATGTTGTTCGCGGGGGAAACACCTGCATTCATGTCACGCAGTGTCCAGTCGGTTGCTCAAACTGCCTGAGACCTCTGAATAGTGACATCCAACGAAACTCCTGACCAGGTCGAGCCAAGACTAACCTGTTGATGCGAAATTGCGCGTCGAGCGTTTTTTAGGGAGATCGTGGAGCTCACAAAGGTCAATAATTATCTCATCATTTGCGGAGTTTTCTCACGTGTATACCGCTTGGATATCTCTATCTTTAAACTTCAAGGCTGTCATCATTAACGAGTCACTAACAAAGCATGCATGCTGCAGATATACATGTTTTCGATTATCGCTGCTGTCTGGGATTACCTCATACGAGTAGCGGATACTCAAATAGTGCAGGTCAAGCTCTGCCAGTATTCCGTATACTGTATCCAGCTTTGTTGAATGGCTGAAGTCACCACGACTAAGGTCTGTACTCAGCTCTAAGCGAAAAATATTCTTAACTTTACCGATGAATGTGTTGACTAGTATCTGCTCTGAACGTTCTTTGTCATTTTTTCCCAATAGAGAAAAGAGCTCAGTCAACGAATGATCTTTGTCATATGTCGTTTTGTCTCGTTCAAGCATTCCTTTTAGCAAGAGCTCAAGGCCAAAACATATGCACCAGCAAGCCACTAACGTGTCTGCTGCATGAGACTGCATCCACTGATTGATATCCTGGTCTGCAAGCCCAACGTGCTGGCGCACAAGTCTTTTTGCTGGATTCGACAGCTGAGCGCCTCCAGCGATTGCTAGATGCGGCGAGTCAAAACCGGATGACCCGTCTAGGTTTTTCAATTCCACGGAAATGTCCTTAAAATAGCTATTTTCGCCACTTTCATCAGGTGGTTTCTTAGCGCCGCTATTTCGCATGAACGGAGGCAATATCGATCGCCTAGAATATTTAGTAACAGACTGGCTTAGAACCTGCACCAAAAAGTCTAGGGCTCCGACAAGTATAGTCTTCGCGCTGGAGTTATCCTTTAGATCCTTCTCAGCCAGAAAACGGTAGTATGAGAATAAATTTGCGGAGTGTTTGATTACCTTTTCAATGCGAAGCTTGCCGTGCTCAGGTGTGGCGTTAGGTTTGTCAATACTGCTGTCTCCGCATTCAATTACCGCGATGCTCCCAGGGTGTTTGTTTATAACCGGGTCGAAGCAATTTTTTAAATACGATCGCATCGCCGGATCAAGAGCCATATATATTTTTAAAACTTCGTGATGATCGGGTACGCTCCCGTATTGCCTGAAGTAGTGATACTTTAGCGAAAGCTCGATTGATAGGGTTGCTGTCGAGACATACGTGATGAGCGGCACAGAAGTTGGGAGGTATTTTTTTTCGCTTGCGGCTATTTCGAACTCTTTGTGCTGATCTTGAGCAAGACGTGCAAGTGCGCAGGTGTGCTCGTAAAACAGAGCAGAATCCACGGGTAGATTATTCTTCTTTCTTCTAGCCATTGTTATTCGACATGATTTGGTTGGCGGCTTTAAACTAGGTGTATGTCAGCGTTCATGAGCCTCTCAGGTGGCGTTGTGGCGCTGGTCACCATTTCACAGCCTCTCTGACGTCTGTGAGGACGTTGGGTGGATTCTGCATGGAGTGTCAGAAGCTCACTCTCGGTGAGTTCCAGCGGCTGTGTGACTCGATCCAATATACGCTACTGAGCAAGCGGTACGTCAACAACTACACGCATATCAGGGTGCTGTGTGACGCGGGGCATCTGTGGAGCGTGATGCCGAAGCATCTGAAGGAAGGGCGGCGGTGTCCTGAGTGTCGGGGTGGTGTTCGGTAGTCGAGTTATTCCACTTGTCAGGTCGATTGATCATTGACGCTGCAGAAAGTCCGTCTACTATTCTAATACACCGAAATGAATTTCAGGCAGCATGCGTGTTTCTGTTCCTAAGTTTGCTGTCATTGTGGCAGCTATGCTCATCTTCTTTGTGATCGCCGGCACAGCAGATAGGATAGTGGACGGTTTGCTACGCTCTCTGCCAGCTGCCTCTGAATCCAATTTGGATGTTCAGTATCAGGAAGGTATATGGAGGGCTAACAACGCAACCTCCATGCTCACTGCGCTGGAATTGGTTGCGGGCGCTTTTGCAGTTGGGTTGCTGTTATTTACGTTTCGAGAAACGCGTAGAGCTGCAAATGCTAGCGTTAGAGCAACTGAAGCTGTGCTGCTCTCGAATAAGCTTGATTTCCAACCCTATATATTGGCTGTTAGCGCAGAAGTTGAGAATTACGGCCTGGGCGCTTCGCTTCCACCAAGCATACTGAGCCTCGCTTGGAGATTGAAGATAAAAAATACCGGACGAAATCCAGCTAGAGATTTAATTGTCAGCATAAACAGTATTTCGGCGGGCGGAGCGTTCAATTCGCCTGCGCTCTCCACTGTCGATGGGCATGGGTATCCTATATTTACACGAAGATTGGTCGAATTTGGCAGCTTTGGGTATGGGATTGCACCGTCGGTTAGCTCGCAATTTATCTATCCGAATGAAGAGCGAACTATCGCTATTGGATCAGGCATGTCTGTTGAAGGGGCAGGCATTGCGAGCTAAATTGACACGAAGGAATTACATACAGCAAATGTACTTTACAAGCGAATGAATATAGTTGCTGTGTTCGGAGGCCGTATTGAATTTTCCAGCAGAGAGACGGGTTGGCGCAGAAGGTTGGGGTTTAACGTGCTGATGGGCCACAAGCTGGTCGGTAGCAAGTGGGTCGCGAGCGACCCTGAAATTCAGATTACCTCAGATGAGGAGGTCAAGGATAGGAGTGGCAACGATTAATCACCTGCCGTACATCGCTGCAATATTTGTCAAGCCTCAGCACAAGGTGTTCGAACAAGTTACTAAAGGGCTTGCTGCTGACGAAAACGGGTTCTTCAAATCGCTAGTTAACATCACTTATCGGGATGCCTTTGGAAGTGGATCTGTGTCCAGCTCTATTAGGTTTAAACTGGAGTTTGATGACGGAAGGGTGGGGCCGCTCATAGATAGTCTCATGATCGATCCAGATCAGCCCTCTACAGTGCCTGAGTCAATTGAGGATTTCCAAAACATGGGGGAGAAGTTCTCAATGAGGGTGGTGACGCTCAGGGACGAGAGGCTCTCAGATGGGTGAGTACGCGAAAACAGGGCCTCAGCGCCTTGCCTTTTGGGGTCTACTGCTAGTCACGTATTTGTTGGCTGTGCCTGTGGTTGTCCAATTGACTTTGGCGTACGCAGATAGAGAGGCAGAATTGTTTTCAACAATCCCGGACAAGAGCTCAGAATATCGCGAATACTCTGAGTCCGATGCGGTGTCCGGCGCCCGGTACATTGTGAGCAAGCGGAATCTCAACGCACAAGAAGGAATCTGGCTGGCAAACAGTTACCTTGTTATGTTAACAGCGCTACAGACGCTGGTCGGGATTTCGACAGTCATTTTGTTGGCCGCGACTTTTTGTACTCAGCGTGCGGAACTCAAGGAAGCAAAAACTACCGCTAGAGCGGCGCAGTTAGCGGAAAGTCCTTATCTTTTTATAGACGTTGACACCAAGTTACGACCCGCAGAACATGGTTTACTAGACAACGAGTTGTTCGATGTGTGTATTGCGTTGGCGAACTATGGAAAAGCCCCGGCGAAAGTGGTTAATTGCCGTATAAAGTACATCTCGGAGTTTGACGGGTCAGACGTCACTGCCACCACTCAAACGTATTACGATATTTCGGGAGTGGACCCAGTAAACTACGGCCAGATAGACTGGAGAGAAACTCTGGTAGCTGGGTCAGGCGATAGAACCACCTTACAATATATAGCAACACTCTCTACTTTGTGGTTTTCGTTGAAATCCATAGCTCCGCTCATAGGGAGAAACCCAGTTGATGTGACTTATGGGCAGGGCTCGATGTATAGTAAGTTTTCTGCTAAGGTTGAAGTGAGAATCGATTACGAAAGTGTCTTTGGTCCAGACACAATAGCAACGGAAATCTCATTTAATGCAGAGATGGAAACTAATTCGGTGGATATGTTTCTTGATCCATTTCCAGTTGGCGGTCCAGCCTACTTTGATAATTTGACTGATGATGATCTGTCCGGAGGATCGCTTTCACTTGTTGACTCGATTAGCCATCGATCTAGAAGATTGTAAAGCTGCAGCTGTGAGCCGATCCCTTGAAAGATTCTTTCTGTATATATAAATTGGCTTTATCGAGTCATCTCGCACTAACGATGCTCGATTGATGCGAGGAACCACTTGCGGCCTCTCGCACGATCAGCTCGTTTTTCGGAACGTCGTTGTTGTGGCGGAACAATTGGCAGAGTCGGCGGGTTTTGAAGCTGTCGCTTCCGTAGTGCAGAACGATGATGCGCTTGGCGCGTTCGAGTTTTCGCTCACAGTCCGCAATGGATTTTTAGATGATTTGGATTATGACGCTCATATAGCAAATACCCCAGATTGATACCGATAGTCAGCCGCTATCAGTGCTGCAGCCGGTGGCGGTGATACCGAATTGCCAACCATGCGAGCCTGTGCCATGTTGGTCATGCTGTAACCTTCCTGCCGTGTGGCCTGCCAGGCTTTTCCAGCGGGGTATTCAGAGCCTTCTCAATGCTCCAGCCTCTATTGGTAATGCGTGATGCCACAGTGGCGTATGACAGCCCCTTTTGCTCTGCTAGGGCCGCAAGACTGTTCTCAGTAGATTCCAGGCTCTTACCTCATTTGAGACGTCCAGAAACGTACTTGTGCGTGCAAGCAGCAGCACTGTGTCACGCTGCTCAATCAGGGTGTTCTTCCAGTCGTAGCAATGGTTGAGGATTGCCAGCTCTCCACGGGACACCATGCGCAGATTCCCGATCGCGCATTTGTTCTCATCGCCATTGAGGAAGATGACGGCATAGCCTTTGGGAATGGCCCCGTTCGCCTCTTCCCATGTAAGCCGATGTTTGAATTGCCAGGTGTTGGGTTCAGCGATCTTGACTTTCCAGTACCCTGGGACAGTTGGCTTTGGGGTGCATTTGATCTCGCTGCCCACTGGCATGGCATTACCGGGTCGATTGCTAGGCCTGAAACGCGTTGCCTCACTTCCGGCTGGCGACCATCCTTTCATACCCTTGTTGTGCGAGACGCCTCCCTTAGCGAAGCAACCGGTGCGCCCTGTGTGGTAACCGTTGCGCTTGCAGAAGTTTCGAATAGCATCGTAGCTGCGATCGGTACCGAAATTTGCATTGAACGCTTCAGCGAGCTCGCGGCGCAGCATGTCGCGCCGGCTATCGCAGAATCGATGCATCGCTGAAGTCCACTCGTAAGCGCTACCCTTCGGCATCGAGAGCCTTCTTGCCTGTTAGTAGAATAGGCATTTCAGGTGGCTTTGACACAGCCATGTTAGCATCAGCCTTCGTGGCATCGAGGAGCAACTTTCCGTTATTCACGACGGTCCGGCCTACTTGAACGATCGCGCCGGCACGAGTAATTTCATTTGCCAGCTGGTCTGGATCCAACCCATCACCATTGAGACGTTCAAGCTGTTGGAAGAGGTGATTATTTAGATCGACGAGGGAATTTTTCATGTGCGCGTCTGTGAGTTTTGGGTGTGTGGTTGATGCAAAATTGATGGGCGCTCGTAGCACTGCCCGTGCGTTTTCGAGGTCTAAAAAACCTTCCGATTACAAGTCTCAGTAGCTCGATACAGCAGCGTTACACGTTGTTTATATGGCGATCGAATCGGAATTTTGAATATGTGAATAGCCATTGAAAACAGTAACTTGCTGGACTTCGCGCAATTGGCTTCGAACCAAGTGGTCGGAGGTTCGAATCCTTCCGGGCGCGCCATTAATCTGAAAAAACCAAACCTGCAGTAGCGCCGTTCAGGGCAAGCTCTTAGATTCGAACCGAAAGAGGTTCGACAACTCGCGCCAGCGAGTTGCGACAAGCGGCTTTAGCCGCGCAGCCCGCAGGGTCAGCCTGTGCCGAAGGCACATGATGATCAATCCTTCCGGGCGC
>Ga0114952_1001164_pt1 | contig 23242 bp, 18 predicted proteins | sample SidtaG_2_FD_87303 | JGI IMG/M metagenome (GOLD analysis project Ga0114952, IMG submission 87303) | Marine algal microbial communities from Sidmouth, United Kingdom - Sidmouth_Asex2 metaG | ecosystem: Host-associated > Algae > Red algae > Unclassified | place: Sidmouth, United Kingdom | collected...
GAATTGTTCAAAATGGATCAAGGCAAGAAACGTAGGCGAACCCATAGGTTCGGCGAGGCTTTTTAACGAAGGAACATGAAGAACAAAATAAATAATTACCGTCATTCTAAACTAGAATTGGTACTAAGCAACTTTAATAAGCTTAACAATACGTAAATAAAAAAAAAGGTGGACTGCAATGCTAGCAATCCACCTTATATCATTAATTGTTGAGTCACGGTTCGCTCTTTTAATGAAAAGCGATATAATCTACAAACTACTTATCTAGCACTAGCCCTTATATTCCAGTTAATACTTACATTTTGATTCGTTCGCTGTCTGAAGCTCTGCCACTCGTTATCAAGATCTGAGAAAGTCCAGTCTCCATCGGCATTAGCAGGTCCGCCATCACAACCTATCGTGTTGATCTCGCTATCATGTCGTATTTCCATGCAGATCCAGATGTCACCACCTGTAATCTCCACGTCTTGACCCACTGTATGCGTGTTCCAGCCAGTATCAGATGCTAGCGTAACATCTGAGCTATAGAGCTGATTGCCTGGAGCATTATTTGTACCTTCTCCGTAAATTTTGACCTCTGCTCGTTGCGGCAGATTAGTAAAATAATAATCTACAGTTCCTATATTACGACCAGATAGGGAACTAGTCTGTGTACTTGTAAATTTTGCACATGCTTGGTAGGTGCCAGCTACTAAAAATGGTGCATCAGCATTCTCACCGTCATAGGCTAAATCTGCTTCTGGTAGATCATCACCACAAGAGATAAAGCAAATTAAACTAAGGCTACAGAGTATAAAAGATAATTTTTTCATGGTTTCTATTTTAACTAAAAATATAATTAATCAGTATGACTTACTAATTATAGAACGTTCTTAATATGAATTTAATAATTGGCAGTATAATTTTAACATTATTCTATGATTTCTTCTAGCGATTCTACAGCTGCAACATTGAATACTCCCAAAACTTCCAGATCTCCAGTCTCATTTGTAATATTTCCAGGAGAGTTTGCTATTGGCTCTGCGAAGATGCCATTGTTAGCATTAAGCAACTGATCTCTAGCTGATTCGAGAAAAGAGAAAGCTGTATTAGATATGGAGTGAATCTCTACTCTAATCTGATCTCCAGGAAGATATGGGACAAATCTGTTATTGGAGGTATCTGGTACTTCATTGACAAGTTCTCTTACTGGTGTAATAAAGATGAACCCATCGACCTCAGCTCCAGAATCGAAACCTGCATCCCAGGCAATATTTATTTCTATAGGCTTGTTCAGGTATATATTATTTTTATATGTTTTGATCCAGTAGGTATCGTTCAGACCTACTAGGTCTCTAGAGAAAAAGTTACAGTAAATGCCATCTGGTCCAGATAGATCATCCACTCTAAATTCTTGTCCGATAGAATCTATTACGGGAACTCTATTCAGTTGGGTAGAAGCAGTATATCGTTCATCGCCATTGACAATCGCTAGGGAGAAACTATTACCAATAGCTCCTAAATTCTCGCCCGATGCGGGTGTCCAGTTATAATCTCCGTCGCCCTGATCCTCAAAAACGAAGACATTATTATCATCTGTTCTAGTAAGTTCTACTTGTGCACCAGAAATAGTGTTTACACTTGTACTGTCAAAATAGGGTGAAGTTGTACTAAGCCTGATCGTCTGTATTTCTTCTAGATTGTTAAGCCATGCATCTACGACAACTTGAGTAGGAGCATCATCTAGCGGAATATCTATGACATCTTCGCAAGAGCTAAAAAAGATAGTAAGTGTTAAGCCGCTAAAGATTATATTTTTGAATAAATTCATCTTTTACTGGAATTTAAAATTGTAAGAAATAGAAGGAATAAAATTACCGATTACAGATAGTTGTATAGCGTCTGTACTTGTAGGCTGACCAGGTAAAATTCTATCTTGGTTTTGTCGAGGAAATATAGAAAATGGATTTCGCTTACTATATACATTGTAAATAGAAAACACCCATTCTCCCTTCCATTTTTTACCTGGCCTGTCCTTTCCTTTTAATGTGGCACCAAGGTCCAGTCTGTGGTATATTGGAATATTGACATTATTCCTCACATCATTACCATTATGAGGTACGATGATGCCTTGTTGCTCATACCTAGAAGTAGGTAAGGTAGTAGGCGTCCCACTTATCAGTGCAAAGTTAGCACTCAATGTCCATCGCTTACTCGCATCGTAAAAACTACTGATACTCATATTATGGGTCTGGTCAAATCTTGCAGGAAACCATTCTCCTCTGTTGATACCTTCTACCTGCCTTTCTGTTCTCGCAAGAGTATAGCTTACCCATCCATAGAATTTTCCTTTTGCTTTTTTGAGCATCAGCTCTAGTCCATAAGCTCTTCCTTTACCCGCAAGTAGATCACCTTCTAAAAATTCGTTTAAGATTAGGTCTGCTCCGTCTATGTATTCTACCAGGTTACTCATGTCTTTATAGTAGACTTCTGATGTAAATTCGTAAGTATTATTTTTTAAGTTTTTGAAAAATCCAAAAGCAATCTGATCCGCTATTTGAGGTTTTATATTGTTCGTACTCGGTGTCCAGACATCCACTGGAGTAGAAGCCGTTGTGTTAGATATAAGATGGATGTATTGAGTCGTTCTGTTGTAACTTAGCTTAATAGAGTTATTAGCATTAAGTTGATACTTCATCGAGAATCTGGGTTCGAAATTTCCGTACGCGGCAATAGATTTCCACTGACCGAATGGCTCAGATACTGAAGTCACAGGTCTCCTCTTTCCTAGTGGCGCTTCTCCGAACTCATAAGCTCTTCCTGCACCAGTGTAATTAAAATGTGAATATCGTAAACCGTAATTTAAGGATATATTATTTCCCAGTTCTTGTTCGTTTTCTATAAATACAGAGCTTTCTATTGCATATTTACTAGATAGACTTATGTCGGTCGTCTCCCCTTCACTTATACCTACGGCCCTTCCAGGATCAAAAGTATAACCTATTATCTGGCCACCAAAACGGATGATGTTTTCAGGATTAAGGAAATAACTGAACTCTGGTTTTATACTATAATTATCTATGCTTGCATTCCAGTCAAATCTATTGACAGCATCATCCCCAAATGAAATTTGATACTTATAATCACTATAAAATAAGGTTACATTACTGAACAGTTTGTCACTGAAGAGGTGGTTCCATCTCAACGTTCCAGTGCTATTTCCCCAGTTAAACCCTGCCTGCTCTCCGAATCCAAAATTATCTCTACCGAAATAACCTGATAGATAGAATCTGTTTTTATCATTTAGATTATAATTTGTTTTCATCGTAAGATCATAGAAGTTCAGAACGGAACCTTCTAAGCCATCTTGTAAAAAAGGTCCTGCAAGCACATCTATATAGGATCTTCTACCTGCTATGATAAAAGAAGATTTATCTTTTACAATCGGTGCCTCTACGGACAACCTACTGAAGATTATTCCGACCCCTCCATTGATAGCTAGTGATTTGCTGTTGCCCTCCTTCATTCTTACGTCTAGTATGGAAGATAGTCTTCCTCCATATCGTGCAGGAATACCTCCTTTGTAAAGTTTTACGTCCTTTATAGCATCAGGATTAAAAACAGAGAAAAAACCGAACAAGTGAGAAGAATTAAATACAGGTGCCTCATCTAGTAGGACTAAATTTTGATCTATACTTCCACCTCTTACATTGAATCCCGATGCACCTTCACCTACAGAAGTTACACCAGGAAGTAACTGTATGCTTCGCAATATTTCTATTTCTCCTAGCAGAGATGGCATCTTTTTTATGGTCTGAATATCCATCTTGTTGACACTCATTTCTAGCTCACTTACATTCTTATCTTCCGCTTCTGCTGTCACTACAACCTCGTCTATTACGCTAGATTCTATCACTAATTCAACATCTAGTTTTTTATTCTCATTCAGGTTGACAGTAATATCTTGGGTATCGAATCCTACATAAGAAAATTCCAAGGTGTATTTACCCGATGGGATAGTAAGGGAATAGAAGCCATATTCATTGCTGAGAACTCCAGACTGTAGTTCTGATATGTAAGCTGTTGCGCCTATAAGAGTCTCCCCATTGGCACCATCTTTTATATAACCGCTTACCGTTACATCACGTTGAGAAAATGCGGAAATTGTAAACAATATACTTGCAAAAGGGAGTAGAAAATATTTGATCATTCTTAATTTAACTTTTTAACTATTAGTATAGTACTAGGTCGTAACGTATGGTTGCCTTAACTGTTACAAAATTACTACCTTTTATGAATATTAGTGACGCTTTTAGACTACTTATAGAGTATTTTAGACTAAATAATACATTAGATTTGTTGGTAGAAAAAGTTTTTAATTATTATAGTTTTGGTATAGTGATTTATTTTCATTTTATTATTTTGAGCGTTCAATAAAATTCAGAATTTTATTTATGTCAAAGGATTATGAGAGAAGAGAAATTTTAAAGTTTGGATTCGCAGCATCTATTGCTCCAGTGATAGGACGTAAGGGCATAGTAAAAGAAGAGGTGAAAAGTAAGTCGACTATACAAAGAGAGAATAATATTTTCCATTCTGCTTGTAGATGGTGTTATAACAAAATACCATTAGAAGAGCTAGCAGACAAGGCAAAAGATATCGGTCTGCAATCTATAGAATTGCTCGATCCTGAGGAGTGGGAAATTATGCTATCTAGGGGTCTTAACTGTGCTATTTCTAATGGAAGTCCATTAGGTATTACTAAGGGTTTTAATAACCCTGGGTTTCATAAACAACTACAGGAAGATATAGAACCTATTCTTATTAAGGCAGCAGAAAAAGGAATTCCAAATGTTATCTGTTTTTCTGGCAATACGAATGGCTTATCCTGGGAACAGGGGCTAGAAAATTGTGCAAAAGGATTAGAACCGCTTGCAAAACTTGCAGAAAAGCATCAGGTCAACCTCGTTATGGAATTACTAAACAGTAAGGTAGATCATGCAGACTACCAATGTGATAATTCTAAGTGGGGGACAGCACTGGTAGAGAAATTGGGTTCGCCTCGTTTTAAGTTGCTCTATGACATATATCATATGCAGATAATGGAAGGCGATGTGATTGCGACTATAAGGAAAAATAAAGATTATATAGCGCATTACCATACTGGTGGTGTTCCGGGAAGAAATGAGATAGAGGAAAATCAGGAGCTAAATTATAAAGCGATCTGTGATGCAATCATTGGTACAGGATATAAAGGATTTCTTGGTCAAGAGTTTATTCCCACGCGAGAAGACCCGTTTGTTTCCCTGAGGAAGGCCATAGATATATGTGATGTGTAATTAAATTAAATAGTTATTGTCACGATTACACATTAATTTTAGTATTTTGAAAACCATAAAGAGCAGTAAGAAATCTTATATGGTCTAGGTGTCAATTTAGAAAGAAATTTTAAATAAATATTATGTATTTTAATTCTAAAGGAAAAGAGGAAGTTACTTACGACGCTATAGTTGTAGGATCTGGAATAAGTGGTGGATGGTCAGCAAAAGAACTGTCAGAAAAAGGACTTAAGACACTCGTCTTAGAGAGAGGAAGAGATATAAAACATCCTGAATACCCAACGGCTAATCTAGATACCTGGGATGTGCCTAATAGAGGTAAGCTAACAGAAGAAGAATGGAAGGATTACGAAAAACAACGAAGGACAGGATATACTGTCTCACAGTTCTCTAAAGATTTGTGGGTTAAGGATACGGAGCACCCTTATAATGAGGTGAAACCTTTTGATTGGATAAGGGGGTATCATGTAGGAGGTAGGTCTCTCTTATGGGGACGCCAGAGTTACAGATGGAGCGATATAGACTTCACAGCTAACGGGAAAGAAGGTGTTGCGGTAGATTGGCCTATCAGATATGCTGACGTCCAGAAATGGTATGATTATGTAGAAGATTTTGTAGGAATAAGTGGACAAGCGGAGGGGCTTCCACAATTGCCAGATAGTAAGTTTCAGCCACCTATGGATCTTAATTGTATAGAGAAACATGTCAAAGGAAAAATTGCTAAAGCCTATAACGATAGGATGATGACCATCGGAAGAGTAGCTCATATTACAAAACCTGGAGGACATAATGGGAGAGGTACATGTCAGAGTAGGAATAGATGTATGAGAGGTTGTCCTTACGGTGCGTACTTTAGTTCTAATGCTTCTACATTACCAGCAGCAGCAGCTACAGGTAACATGACGCTACGCCCTTTCTCTATAGTACACTCCATTATATATGATGACAAGACGCAAAAAGCAACAGGTGTCAGAGTGATCGATACAGAGACAAAAGAAACGCATGAGTTCTATGCTAAGGTAATTTTTCTAAATGCATCTTCTCTTCCTACAGCATCGATCCTGCTTAATTCTAAGTCGGCAAGATTCCCTGATGGGATGGGTAATGATAGTGGAGAACTAGGACATAATATCATGGATCACCATTTTCAGATAGGTGCAAGCGGTAGCTCAGAAGAGTTCCAGGATCAGTATTTTAAAGGAAGAAGACCCAATGGGATTTTTGTTCCTAGATTTAGAAATATAGATAAGAGTTCAAAGCAAAAAGATTTTCTTAGAGGATACGGATACCAGGGAGGTGGTGGAAGACAGACCTGGTGGAGACCAGCAGAGTCTGCTAAGTATGGTGCCTCTTTTAAAGAGGAACTAATGGCTCCTGGAGACTGGACTATTTCTTTGCATGGTTTCGGAGAGTGTCTTCCTTACCATGATAATAAGATGGTCTTAGATTATCAGAAAGTGGATAAGTGGGGCTTACCGACGATCACACTAGATGTGGAGTGGAAAGAGAACGAAATGGCCATGAGAAAAGATATGAAAACTCAGGCTGTAGAAATGCTAGAAGCGTCAGGAATTAAGAATGTGAAACCATTCGAAAATAGATGCGCGCCAGGTCTAGGAATACATGAGATGGGGACAGCACGTATGGGTAAGGATCCTAAAACTTCTGTACTGAACAAGTGGAACCAGATACATGCAGTGAAAAATGTTTTTGTAACAGATGGTGCTTGCATGACTTCTGCAGCTAATCAGAATCCATCACTTACCTATATGGCTATATCTGCTAGAGCAGCAAATTATGCCGTAGAAGCCTTAAAAAAAGATAATATTTAGAATCATAGTTATAGTACGTCTAAGAATAAAAACTGATTATTATAATCATTAAGTAAAAATAAATGAAAAGGAGAAACGCTTTAAAATTATCGGCAGCAGGAATTATAGGAGCAGCCATAGCTTCAGGTGGATCAGCAGCATTTTTAGGAGGATGTAAAGCAGAGACAAAACCTGATTGGACACCTTCTGGTATGACATTAGATCAGTCAGATCTTGTTGCAGAAATGGCCGAGATGATTATTCCTAAAACGGATACACCAGGTGCTAAAGATGCTCTCGTACATAGATACATAGATAATGCTGTCCACAAATTTTTCACTCCAGAAGAAAAGACTTTATTTACAGAGGCACTCACTAAGGTAGAGAGCATGAGCAGTGATATGAATGGCAAGTCATTTGTCAAAACTGATAATGCAGGAAGAGTTAAAGTAATGGATGCTCTTGTAGCAGAATCACAGAGCCATAAAGGGGAGGACCCACATATTTTTGACGCTATGGTCAATATGGTTAAAGAAGGATTTTTCACATCAGAAGTAGGCGCGACAGAAGTGCTTATTTATGATCCAGTTCCAGGACCTTATAAGGGATGTATTCCTTATGAAGAGGTAGGAGGACTATATGCTCTATAGAAAAAATTACTATGGTTAAAAGAAGAAAATTTATCAAAAACACAGGATATATATCACTAGGATTATTGGCTGGAACGAGCTTAGTAAACAGTTCTTGTAATTCGAACAATTCGAAAAACCAACAACAAGAGAAGGAACTAAGTACGTCCAGCCCTCTTTGGTTTAAGATGTCCCTAGCGCAGTGGTCTCTTAATAAGTCTCTATTTGCTAAGGAGTTAGATCATTTAGATTTTGCTAAGAAAACAAGATCTTATGGATTAGATGGTGTGGAGTATGTCAATCAGTTTTTTGCTGATAAGGCACAGGATATGACCTACCTGAAAGAGATGAACAATCGAGCGAAAGGTGAAGGCGTCGAGCAGCTGATCATCATGGTAGACAATGAAGGAGATATCGCATCTCCCGATAAAAAGACTAGAACAGAAGCCATAGAAAATCATAAAAAATGGGTAGAAGCTGCGAAATTCTTGGGTTGTCATAGTGTAAGAATTAACCTGTTTGGAGAGCTAGAGGATGTGCCTAAGTGGGTAGATTATGCTACAGACGGTATGGGTAGATTATCAGAATTTGCAATGGAAGATAATATCAATATCATTGTAGAAAATCACGGCTGGATTTCTTCAAATGCGGCTGCCGTAGTTCAGGTCATGGAAAATATCAGTTTGTCCAATTGTGGAACCCTGCCAGATTTTGGAAATTTCTGTACTAAAAGGTCCGTAGCCGAAAAATGGGGCGGAGATTGTGTAGCAGAATATGATCGGTACAAAGGGGTAGAAGAACTGATGCCTTTTGCTAAAGCAGTAAGTGCAAAATCCCATGACTTCGATGCAGAAGGTTACGAAACTAAAACTGATTATGTTAAGATGCTCAAGATTGTAAAATCTCATGGTTATAATGGCTTCATCGGAGTAGAGTACGAAGGAGAAAATCTATCTGCAGACGAAGGAATTATGGCAACAAAAAAACTACTGGAGCGAGTCGGAAAATCTATGAGCTAAGTCTCCTTATGTTTCGGTAGAGTGAGTTGTTTGCCTTATGAGTAAGGATAATGAAACGAATAGACCTGGTGAGTATAAAACAATTATTGTCGGAAAGTTTTCAGATTTGCATTGGTATCCTACTAGCTAGTATTGGGCTTAAAGTCTTTTTACTTCCTAATGGATTTCTGGATGGCGGTGTTACAGGAATTGCAATTCTAATAAGCCAGCTTACAGAATTAAATATTTCTTTGCTACTTTTAATTATCAGTATTCCATTTTTAATGATCGCATGGTATACCTTAGCAAAAAAAATTGTTCTTAAGTCTTTATTTGCAATCACTTCATTAGCAATAATTATTCATTTCGAAAACTTTAGTTCTGTTACTGATGATAAGTTACTTATAGCAATTTTTGGTGGTTTGTTTTTGGGAGCAGGTATAGGAATTACTATTAAAAATGGGGCAGTATTAGATGGCTCAGAGATTCTAGGGATATTTATTAACAATCTATTAGGTATTAGTATAGGGAAAGTGATATTGCTCTTTAACATAGTGCTTTTTTCTTTTACTGCCGTTTTGATTTCTATAGAAGTTTCTATGTATTCCATACTCACATTTTTAGTTACTTCTAAGGTAATTGATTTTATGATTAAGGGATTCGAAGATTATGTAGGTTTAATGATTGTTTCTGATTACTCAGAAATTGTAGAAAAAGAATTGATTTTTAAGATAGGTATTGGAATTACTATTTATAAAGGTGCCAAGGGTTATGGTCATAGGGGCACTAAAGTTCAGAAAAATATTATTCATACAGTAGTTAATAGGATTGATATGAATAGGACCTATAACTTGATAAACAAAATTGACAGTAATGCATTCATAGTAGAGTTTGATGTTAATAACGTCAAAGGAGGAATTCTTAAAAAATATCTTGGCGCATAAAATTTCAAAAGCAAAATCATAAGATATTCTTTTGGTACCTAATCTTATCTGTAAAGTAGTAATTACGCTATGTCTAATTCCAATATAGAATTCAAATCATTCCGTAACTTAGCAGCACTGCTAAAATGAAAGGCATGAAGACCTACACCTCTTGCTCCGGTTATATTATCCTTATTATCATCGATAAAAATACACTGCTCAGGAATCAATTTATATTTTTCCATCATTAGCTTGTAGATTGCAGAATCTGGTTTAATTAATTTTTCTTCACCAGATACTAGTATTCCATCGAACCGTTGCAGAAAACTAAACCGATCTAAAGCAACAGGGAAAGTCTCATGTGACCAATTGGTAAGAGCATAGACTTTATAATCTTTATGATCTGAAAAATATTTAAAAATAGAAACAGTTTCCTCTATAGCATCTCCCAGCATATCTTCCCATCGGTCATAGAACAATCTTATCTCTTTCTCCCACTCGGGATGTTCTTTGACTTTTATCTCTGTTCCCTCTTTCAATGTTCTTCCGGCATCTTGCTGAATATTCCATTCGGATACACATATATTATTTAGAAACCAATCAACTTTTTCTTCTGTTTTAAAAACCTCTCTGTATACGTACTTCGGATTCCAATCGATAAGCACACCACCTAGATCGAATATTATATTTTTTATATTTTTCATTTTTTTTTATTAGATATGAAGATAGAATATATTTCTATTTTTACAGAAGAAAATATCTTCTGCAAAAAAAAGAAAACTCCTTCCATTAAATTAAAAAGATCACCTTCACTCAGAACAGATCAATAGTTATTTTTATAGTAATTCTATCCTAACTCCATAAACATAGGAGAATGATCAGCTAACTTATTTTCTCTAGCTGTATGATCATAATAACAATCTGATAGGATAGGGACAAGTCCCGGGTGAATATAGTAATGATCGTACCGATAGCCATTTCCTTGATGGCTATACCAACTATACTCCTTGACGTCTCCTTTTATTTTTCTGAAAGCATCTATGTAGGAGTGCTGAGTCTCTAATTTATGTAGCTCATCGGTATACCAGAACGAATTACCTTTTTGGTCTACATAGTTTTTTCCAGTGTTGTAATCACCCGTAATAATGGTCGGTTTTTTACTCAGTGTATTCAGGAAAAAATCAAATAATTTATGCTTCTTTTTGTGCGGTAAGTATACGCCATATAGGTCGAAGGCATCGAAACTACCTTTGACAATACAATGGGCATACTTGTCATCTATGTCATGATATATTTCTGATGAGAACCGATGCTTACTAGCTAGTAGGACGCCATTTTCACCTCTGGGTGCATGGCTCGCAGCCTGGTGCCAGAAGCCAGCTTTCAGCAGTGCCGTTCTGATTTTTGTGCCATTATCATTCTGCTTGAACTCACTAAGGATTATAATTTCAGATCTAGAATTTATTATATAAGATATGATCTTCAACGTCCTAGAGCCACCACCTTGCTGTATATTCCACGAAAGTATCTTAAGCATTATTCGGTAGTCTAATATTTATTTTTTTGTATCCATCATCCATTGCTCCTACGCTCCTTTCTTCAGTTCCTTAGCCTGCTCGATACTTTGTTTCAGAGCTGACATGATATCTACAACAGGCTTGTCATCTACATCTTCTACGATACTTATAATTTCTTTTCCATTGACCTTGTCTTGTACAAGTTCTAACAAAGCATCCTTGTAGCGATCGTCAAAATTTATCTCATCAAAACTCGTTTCCAGAGAAGCTACAAGTGTTTCTGCCAACTTAAGCTGTGCTTTGTCTATATCTTCCTCTACAATATCAGGAACATTATTTATATCTCTTATTTCATCAGGATATCTCAGTTTGTACATGATCAGTGCATTCTCATGAGCTTTGATAAGTACGACATCTTCTCGGTCTCTCAGTATAATTCTACCTATACCTGCCTTTCCCGTTTTCTTTAGCGTCTGCGTGAAAAGATTAAAAGTTTTAGAGGCTACTGGTCCATTAGGTCCTATATAATATACTGCTTCGTATCGGCTAGGGTGTACCTCTGCGATATCCACGAAGGCTTCTATGTCTATCACTCTAGTGCTTTTCAGTTTTATACTTTGTAATTCTGATTTTTCTATGATTACATACTTATCAGGCTCATATTCATAGCCTTTTACGATATCAGTATGTGGTACCTTTTTATTACAAGACCTGCATACTTTATCGTAACCAACACGTCCGTTATCTTCGTTATGTAATTGCTTGAAGCTTATATCATTTTTCTTCTCTACAGCATTGAAAATCTGAATAGGAATTGTTACAAGCGAAAATCTAATATGACCTTTCCACATGGATCTCATAATACTATTATTTTATTTTAGAGTAAGTCGTCTCTCATTTTTTTGAACACTGGTTCTCTATATGTACCATTGTTTGTCAGCGAAGCATATTCTATCTCACAATGCAATATAGGCTCTAGCCATATCGTATCTTTCTCACCTTCTATCTTGTCTTTTACAATTTTCGTGCCTTGGGGCGTATTTTTAAACCGTTCTAGTAATTTTTTCATTTTTTTTACATCAAAACCTGTACCTACCTTACCCATATATCTCATGTGAGTGGCCTCTTTTTTTCCTAGATGTATAGCACCAAATAGAGCTGACCGATCTCCTTGTCCTTTTGTATATCCTAATATAATACAATCATCTGTGCTTCGGAATTTTACCTTAAGCCAGGCTCTGCTCCGTTGACCAGGAAAATATGCTTGAGTAATATCCTTAGCCATAATACCCTCAAGGTTCAATTTTTCCGCGGCAATATATAAGTCATTTCCATTTGGCATATCCTCACTGTACCTATAATAACCTCCATTTTTTAGTACGCAACGTAACCATTCTTTTCTTCTTTTTAGAGGGAGTCTAATTGTATTTTTTCCATCTAAGGATAGACAATCAAAAACATAACAATACACAGGAGAGCTCTGCGACTTTTGCAATATTCTTTCCTTCCCTTGCGTATGCATTCTGCTGATTACCTGACTAAATATAGGACGTCCTTCCTCATCCATAGAAACTATTTCTCCATCAAAAATACCAGACTCTAGCTCGAATGATTTTTTTATGTCCTGCAACTCGGGAAAGGAGGAGCTTATATCTCTGCCACTTCTAGACCTGATCAGCACCTTGCCATCATCTATAGAGATTATAGCGCGTATGCCATCCCATTTTATTTCATAGACATATTGCTTGCCTGTAGGTACAATCTTACTTACATCCGCTAACATAGGCTTAGGAATACTATCCTCAATGCCTAGAGTTGCATCGATTCTTTCGACTAACCACTGTGCATCCTTTGTTCTGAAAATATGATAACTACGACTTTTATGTTTAGTTTTTAGTTTGAACTTTAATTTCTTTTCTGACTTATCTATAATTTCATAAGTTCCAGATTCATAGATCCACATTTGGCCTGCACCATATTCTCCCTTAGGAATAATGCCTTCCCAGTCTAGGTACATAAGTGGGTGGTCTTCTGTTTGTATGGCCATTCTTTTCACACCTTTACGCATCGGGAGTCCCTTAGGAATTGCCCAAGACTTTAGTACATTGTCCATTTCTAATCTTAGGTCATAATGTAAATTGCTGGCATCATGTAATTGGATGACATACCGATCATTATTTCCTTTTGTATTTGTAAATGCAGGTTCATCAGTTTTCTCGAAATTTCTTTTACTAATATATGTAGACAGCTTTTTTTCTAGCTCAGGATCAGGTTTTTCTGGTGCTAAATTTATGTTATATAATGGTGATCTTGCAAGCTTCCATTTAGACCAGGCAAGGATAGATGCTTCTAGATGTTCTGTGTAGTTTTTTATTGTAAAATATTGAGCATGATCGATTTTTTCTAGTTTCTTCCACGAGAGCGGCATTGATATAGGCGCACCAGGTTTGCCACGTAGACTATAGGCGGCGACTGTCGTCTGCGCCATATGATTTCTATAGATATCTATAAGTGTTCTCTTGCCTCTTTTTTCTTTAGCCAGATGTAAAGTGCTAGTGTCTGGATATTTTTTAACAAATTGCTGTGCTAGTAATTTCACGCTTGTAACCATCTCTTCATGAGTGTATTTCTTTTCGATGGGTACCAAAATATGTAGGCCTTTACTACCGGATGTTTTTACAAACGGAGTATATTTTTTTTCATGTAAAAAATCCCTTAAATCAAAAGCTATTTTTTTCAGTGAAGTAAAGTCTGTATCGTCTGGAGGATCTAAATCAAAAATAAAGTGATCTGGATGTTCTATACTATCCACCGTCATCTGCATAGGATGGATTTCTAGCGCTGAAAGATTAGCTAGCCATATTACAGCTGCTTTATTTTGTACATATATATAATTGATTGGATCTTTACTGTGTTCTATTTTTATGGATGGAATCCATTCAGGAGTCCACGCAGGTTTTTCTTTAGCATAGAATCGCTCTTTTTGTATACCATCAGGAAAACGTATAAGAGTCAGTGGCCTATCTGAAATATGTATGAGCAACTGTTCTGCAACTGCTAGATAGTATTGTATAATCTCTGCTTTAGAAATTTTACTTGCTGGATATATAAGCTTATCAAGATTGCTGAGCTTTAGTTTCTGTCCTACTATTTCTGTGTGGACATACTTAGATGGCATAGATTAAGATTTCATTTAGATCTAAAATAAGCAATAATATTTAAGCAGACTTAACTTAGTTAGAAAGTATATACATAAGAATCTATTTCTCATAAATGCACTACTTTTCTTATACAAATTAGAGTATTTAGAATCACAAATTGTACAATGCAGTATAGAGCATTCCTTTTATGTAAATGTAAAATAAAGAAAGCGGAAGATATATATCTACCGCTCATTCCGATTTGCGCTATTAGGTGTCTTAATTTCTTAAGTGGCAATTCGTTAAGTTTCGCTGTGGATATATCGTTCACATATCGGTTGTTATGTTCATGATAAGCCAAAGCATCCGCTTGTAATATGATGTATAATTGTGCTTAATTGGTGGGACTCTATAAATCTTGTGCTATCTCATCCATTATTACCTTTAGGACGTAGGAAATATAGAAAGTAACAGAAAAGTTAAGTAGTTTATGTCATTATTAAGTGGGAAGACGAAACATAATTATTCTATTCTAATAATATATAGTGAGAAGAAGAATAATGTTCTGTATCTTTTTTATTACCTCTAAATTAATAAAAAAGAATATTTGAACTTAAACCTATAGCTCGATAATAGGGATCTATTTATCTATTAAGTCATTCTCCATAGCAATTCTTACGAGGCCTGCGCTATTACGAGCATTCAGTTTAGCAAGAAGACTGCTTCTGTGAGACTCTACTGTCTTAAGACTTATATATAGCTGTTTAGCAATTTCTTGAGTTGTAAATTCTTTGACAATAAGTTGTAAGACCTCTCTTTCCCTTCTGCTTATTTTGGGGAGGTTATAGTCCATCTTAGAAGATGCCTTCCTTCTGTTCATTAAGCCCTTCATAATTGTCTGTGTGACATCTTTGCTAAAGTAAGACTGTCCATCATTCACTACATTTATAGCCTTTAGTAATTCCTCTCTACCTGTATTTTTCAGTATATACCCTTTAGCTCCATTATTTAGGATCTCAGTTACATAACTTTCTTCGTTGAACATGGAGATAGCTAGAATTTTTGTCTTATTATATTTCTCATTGACAATTTTAGAGACTTCTATTCCATTCATACCTGGAAGATTGACATCAAGTAATATAATGTCAACTTCATTATTTTCTAAAAAAGTTATTACAGAAGGTCCATCAAAACATCGACCTTCTACGCTGATATCTTTTTCTCCTCTTAGTATAGATTCTATACCATCTACAAACATTGCGTGATCATCTGCTACTAAGATTTTTATCATTTTGGTAAGTTTTACTGCTGCTGTTGTCATTATAACGAAATTGATTATTTATCAAGTACACATACCATAATATTCTTATGTATACTTTTTATCATGAGATGGATTAAAAATTTTAAGCAAACTATAACTGAAAAGGTATCTAATAATATGCCACTACGAAGATATTGTGTATTTCTGAATATAAACTAGGGTAAACCCCCAATTCTAAAATCGGTGTTTCCAATGATGTTTAGAAGTTAGAATAAGCTCAAATTTGGAATGTAATTATTGAAAAACAGAATGCTGAATATCGATAGAGAAATACGCTAAAGAGGTACATCATATATAAGTTTGCTTATTAATGTAGTACATAACCAGCCTGCATAATTAGTCCTTCTTATTAGGATATAAACATGAGAATGATAATCTTTTTGACTCATTATTTAATAAAGTGAATGAATAGATTTTTTTTAAGAAATCTATTCCTTAAACTTTCTTAAAACGATGTGAGAGCTGGAACACAAGATGGACAAAGTTTAATAGTGAAATATTTTCGTCCTACTGCGAAGTAGGTTTAGTTCCGAGTCCAAAGTTCTTTTTCTGTTACTTGTCTAGATTGTATTCCGCTCAATCATTGTATACATATAAAAGTAAAATAAATCTTGAAATAGATTTTTAAAATAAATACTCATTGGGATTGACTATTGCTAAAAGAAAACCTTCATAAAGATGAAGGTTTTCTTTCTTTTTATATGCTATTTTGATTTTTTTGCGTATCCTGAAGGAGTTTCATAATACCTAGGAATATCACTGGCAAACCTTATTTTTACATATGCAATTGTATCTAATAATACTTTTATTCTTCTTTGGCTACATTCCAGAACAGTCTCCTGTTAATCTGGATACGAGTTATACAGAAGAACGTCTGGTGGAGATGAGACAAATAGCCATAGACAGTAGAGACGATAAGATGCTCGCAGACGTATATTATATGTTAGGAGTTTATGAAGAAGATGAATCTGCAAACTATGAATTAGCTTTTGATTATTTCACCAGGTCTATGCAGTATTATAAGATCGTAAAAGATACTTTACGAGAAAATATAGTAACTGAAAAAATAGCCGATCATTACGTAAGATCTGGTTTAAGTAAGGAGGCTGTAGATTACTACAAAAAATTGTTAGAATACTATAAACTTAGTAATGACGATAAAGCTATTGCTTGGATAAGCTTTAAGTTAAGCCAATTAGAAAGGGATCAGGGACGGTTCGAAGAAGGGATTAGATATCTAGAAATATCAGATAGAATTAATAGGAAGATTAATGATACACTACTCAAAATAAATTATCATATAACAAATGTTAGGAACTATGAACTACTTAATGATATAGGTAACGCTGAGAAGTCTGCTTTTCAGGCACACCAGTTAAGTTCTGTGATGGATGATAAAGAAATGCTAAGTAGAAGCTTGTATCAGCTAGGGTATATACAGAACCTTAAGACCTACTATCCCGAATCTGAAAAGTATCTCAAAGAAAGCCTGCTCTATGAATCAAATAAGCCTTACAATCAGAATAAACTAAAAACATATAAATTGTTAACTTCTAATTTTGAGGCGCTTAAGGATTATGAAAGTGCTTATTATTATGCAGTACAGTACGACGATCTGAAAGATAGCATACTCAATAACGAGCGTCAAAAAGCGATTACAAATATTACAACTAAGTACGAAACGCAGGCTAAGAATAAAGAAATAAGATTATTAGAAAAGGATAAGGAATACGTCCAAGAAAGAAATAAGCAACAAAAGCGAGCACTGACAATACTTACGATCGGATTTAGTTTGTTAAGCTTAGCCATCTACTATATCATAAGATTCTATAAACAGAAAATCAAATCATCAAGGATTATTAACTTGCAAAAAGAGAAAATAAATTCGCAAAAATTTAGAGAGCTTGAAGATAACATACAGATAAGTAGTATGCAGTCTATGTTGGAGGGACAAGAAATCGAGAGAGAACGTATAGCCAGAGATCTGCACGATAGTCTAGGTGGCTTATTGTCTACGATTAAACTTCAGTTCGACAATGTAAGTTCTAAAATGAAAACGATCGGTAATAATCCGGAATACAAAAAGGCCAATAATTTACTAGATACAGCAGTGGAGGAGGTAAGAACTATTTCTAGGAATTTACAGCCTGGTGCCTTGAAAAATCTAGGATTAATTCCCTCTCTTAAAGATCTTATTAATAGGGTAGATGGGGAAGATTATCCAGAGGTACATTTTCAATATTACGAATTCCCAGCTAAGCTAGATACAATGATAGCCTTGTCCATCTATAGGATTATACAAGAATTGTTAAATAATGCGATCAAATATTCTCAAGCGGATGAAATACTTATACAGCTTACTAGAGAGGGGGAGGAGCTAGTTATATTGTTCGAGGATGATGGTATAGGTTTTGATCCAGATAATCTGAAAAGAAAAGGAATGGGTCTAGAAAATATAAAAAGTAGAATCAATTATCTTAAAGGTACTATGAATATAGATTCCAGAATCGGAGAAGGAACTACTTTTCTTATCCATGTCAAAATCGCCTTAGAGGAACAGCAACATGATCAGACTTCCTAGTCCTGTTGTACCGCTACACTGGGAAGATTGCGTAGCTCGTAAAATTAGTCTTTCTATAAAAAGAGAAGATCTTATTCATCCCGTTATATCTGGTAATAAGTGGAGAAAACTAAAGTATAATATTATCCATTGCAGAGAGAATGGATACAAAGGTATATTAAGTTTTGGGGGTGCATTTTCTAATCATCTGGCTGCCCTCTCTCATGCTTGTAATTCGTATCAACTAGCTGCTGTAGGAATGATAAGAGGGGACAATATAGATGAGCAGAACCCTACGATTCAGTTTTTGAGACAAGAGGGTATGCAACTAGAATTAGTAGATAGAATAAGCTACAGAAAAAAATCAAAACCTGAATTCCTATTACAGCTTCAGGATAAATATCCGGATTATTTTATTGTGCCAGAGGGAGGAAGTAATGCGCTTGCACTGAAAGGAGTCGGAGAGATTGTTGCTGAACTGGATGATAACCCGCTAGATTACTTATGCGTATCTGCGGGTACGGCTTATACGTCCATAGGTATTCTTACACATGTAGATCCTAATAAGGTCAGAAAGGTTTTAGTTTTTAGTAGCTTAAAAGGTGATTTTCTTAAGCATGAAATAGAAAAATATAAGGATGATATTCTTGTAGAATGGGAATTGGTTACAGATTATCATTTTGGAGGATATGCAAAAACGAATCTGGGTCTAATCTCATTTATAAACGAATTTAAAGCGTTTTCGGGTATACCATTAGATCCTATTTACAACGGAAAAATGTTCTATGGGCTAAGAGATATGATTCGGAAGGAGAAAATAGCCAAAGCTTCTCAGGTCTTGGTGATCCACACAGGCGGTATTCAAGGAATAGCGGGGCACAATTACAGATACAAAGACAAAGAGAAAATGTTATTAGAAGTGTAAAAAAAAAGACAGTAATTTCCCAATTACTGTCTTTAGTTTTTTTTTATAGATGACATATATTAGAATTCACCATACACACTCTTTACAAAAGGTCCGTTCAGGAATTCATCAGGGTCTATCATACTTTGATATACAACTCCTTTCCATTTGCCTTCTAGAAGAAGCCTAGCAACACCACAAAGAGGTGCAGCAGTGGTAGTTTGGATAGCTCGCAGTTTTTGTTTGCCTACTAATTTGGGATATATCTTATAAGATTTTTCTTTGGCTCGCAATACACCTTTATTATCTTTTCCAGAAACGGAACTATAGACAATAACCACATCATCTTCTACCGATGGAATCATATCGAGCATGGTTTTTTCTAAGTGTTCTATTTTATTTTCACCATCTGGAGTAGCAGCTATAATACGCTTAGCCCACTGGTAGTGGCCAGGATGTCTTAAGGTCTTATAATCTAAGTTTTCTACCTTTCCAGCAAGTGCTTCTGGAAGATCAGCTGCGCCACCAGAAGTGAAATCATCTTCATAATTATCACCATCTATTATTAACGCTTCTGTTTCTGATAGAGAAGGGTGGTTTTGTTTTTTATAGTCCCTAACAACGATAGCATCTTTGACATATTCCGTAGCCACACCTATTGGACTCCATGTAAAAGCATAGAAGTGAGGCGATAATGCATTTTCGGATAGTGCTCCTACTTTCATTTTTATTTCAAAAACTTTATCCACCTCAAATTCTGCGGTGAAATCATTAAAAAGTTTCATTGCCAGAATATTAATAAAACCTGGTGCTAATCCTGTCTGTAATACAAATCCAGTAGCTGCATCTTTTGCTATTTCAGCAACTTGGTTAGTTTCATCGACGTACTCCGTAAGATTAGCATAGTGAAGATTGTTGTCTTTAGCAAGCTGAGCAATTTTGGGCGCAAGACTCCCTGGAAGACAATCGAGAATGATATCTGCTTTTTTCAAGATATCCTTCATTTCTTCAGAAATTTCAGTTTCCATGGAGAAAGCGGTGCAAATGTCATGCTGCTCGCAGCCACTATGTACAAATTCTACTGAGCTATTAGCAGCATCTATATATCTGTCTCCAAAGTAAATATGACAATCAAAAGTTTTTTCTGCGGCAAGGATTAGACCAGCTGCTCTTCCGATGCCACCACTACCTGCAATTACAATATGTGATTTCATTTTTTCTATTTTACATTGATATTTTATGAAAGATCCCCCCCAGCGGATAATGCTCAGATATTCGCTCCATACTATGAAGTTTAGCACATCCTGCCTCATTACAGATACTTATGATGGGTAAATAAGACTGTGCGAAAATATAAATTAATCTAATCAAAGGAAAATGTTAGATTCAAAAACAGACTTAAAGTGCTGAATACTACACATTAAAGAATTAAGTAATATATAATATGTTGTAAATCAATGAAAAAAACTTTACGTTTTTTCTTAATATGTAAATTTCTTTTCTACATTTGTATCATAAGCATAGTGAATTAAGGACTCGATTTTATGGCAACTAAGAAAACTAAGAAAACGACTCGTAAGAAAAAGGGCGTAGCGCTGAATCTACAGGATGAGAGAATACCCAAGATTGTAGCCATCATTTGCCTGTTATTTGCAGTATACCTATGTATTGCTTTTACTTCTTATTTCTTTACATGGAAATTTGATCAGGATAAGGTACTGCAGTTTTCCGCTGATTTAGTTTTTCAGAACGATATATCAGTAAGCAATTGGCTAGGAAGATTAGGTGCTATTGTTTCTAATGCATTTTTCTACTGGGGTTTCGGTTTGCCATCTTTTGGATTTATTCTCATTCTTATACGCTTAGCCTACGATCTGATCAAAAAGAATCCTTTCTTAAAGACTTTTGATTTTGCAAAACATACGATACTAATTATCTCTTTCTGTTCTATTATACTTGAGTTTTTCATGTTTAACTCAGCATTTAGCTGGGGGGGAGCTTTCGGAGAGAGTACAAATATATGGTTATCTAATTTTCTTGGTAGAATAGGTCTGTTACTGCTGTTGTTTTTTGTAATGCTCAGCACATTTATGTGGTTTGTAAATCCACAAATAGAATTGCAGACCCCTGCCTTTGTAAATCAGTTAGCACCAAAGTTTAATTTTTTCAAGTGGCCGTCCTCAGAACCGATTTCAAATCCTAAGACAGCTAGCTCTGCTAGTGGCTTAAGACCGAGGCACCACTCCGAGACCCAGGGTATGGGTCACATGCCAAAAACCGAACCCAAAGACAAAGGGAGTTTAGGCTCCAAGTTGGAGTTTAAACTTCCCGATGTCTTTAACAAGAAAAAAGAAAAACCACTACCACCTAGTGCCCCTCTTATTATAGAGAGTAAAGCACCAGATGGTAAAACTTTAAATTTACAAGCTCAGCCTGACGACTCTCCTGGCAACCGAACTGATCTAGATATTACTGTCCCTGAGAAGGCAGCTAATTCTGATGCGCCCGACCTAAGTCAGGTAAGCATAGTAGACCCAGCAACTGTTAAACCGATAGAACCTTTAAGTATACAAGAAGAGAATAAGGTTGAGCATGTGAATTTTGATCCTAAACTTGATCTATCTTCCTATAAGTTTCCAGGTCTAGAGTTACTAGAAAAATACGAGGATCAGAAATTCGAAGTAGATAGAGCTGAACTAGAAGCGAACAAGGATCAAATTATAACAACCTTACTGAATTACAAAATTGAGATTACTAAGATCAGAGCTACTATAGGGCCTACGGTAACCTTATATGAGATCGTTCCAGCAGCAGGTGTGAGGATCAGTAAGATTAAGAATTTGGAAGATGATATTGCCTTAAGTCTTTCTGCCTTAGGTATCAGGATCATTGCTCCGATTCCAGGTAAAGGAACTATTGGTATAGAGGTGCCAAATAAGAAGAAGCAAATGGTTTCTTTCTATGAAGTGATTAAGTCAGATAAGTTTATCAATGCTAAGATGGATCTACCTATAGCACTAGGTAAGACTATCTCCAACGAGGTATTCGTAGCAGATCTTGCTAAGATGCCTCACTTGCTTATAGCAGGTGCAACAGGACAAGGTAAGTCTGTCGGGATCAATACGATTATCATGTCAATCTTATACAAGAAACACCCTTCTCAGGTAAAGATCGTAATGATAGATCCTAAGAAAGTGGAGCTGTTTCCCTACAGTGCTCTGGATCAGCACTTTCTAGCATTTTTACCTAATCAGGATGAGCCTATCGTAACGGAGACACAGAAAGTGATCTTCACGCTGAACTCTCTATGTACAGAGATGGATGAGCGGTATGACTTACTGAAAAAAGCAAAATCTAGAAACCTAAAAGAATACAATCAGAAATTTGTTCAGCGTAAACTGAACCCAAAAAACGGACATAAATTCCTACCTTTTATAGTATTAGTGATAGATGAGTTTGCGGATCTTATCATGACAGCAGGGAAGGAAGTAGAAATGCCGATAGCTAGATTAGCACAGCTAGCAAGAGCAATAGGAATTCACCTTATTATAGCAACGCAGCGTCCATCTGTAAATATTATTACTGGTACCATAAAGGCTAACTTCCCCGCAAGAATAGCCTTTAAGGTAACTTCTAAGATAGATTCTAGAACGATACTAGATCAGGGTGGAGCGGATCAGCTTATAGGACGAGGAGATATGTTGTTATCTGTAGGAAGCAATACAGTACGTCTGCAATGCGCATTTGTAGATACACCTGAAGTAGAAAGAGTGATAGAGACGATATCACAGCAGCAGGGATTCCCTGAACCATTCTACCTCCCAGAATTCAAAGGAGAGGATGACATAAGTAATGATGGTTCTTCACTGAAAGCTTCTGATCTAGATGACATGTTCATGGATGCAGCGAAGCTCGTCGTCGGAGCACAATCAGGTAGTACTTCTAATATACAAAGAAGACTACAGCTTGGATATAACAGAGCTGGTCGTATCATGGATCAGCTAGAAGCTCTAGGAATTGTAGGTCCACCACAAGGAAGTAAGCCGAGAGAAGTATATGTATATACTGAGGTAGAGTTAGGTCAGATCATGGATAATATCTTTGGTAAGACGTAGGAATAA
>Ga0114952_1001174_pt1 | contig 23069 bp, 18 predicted proteins | sample SidtaG_2_FD_87303 | JGI IMG/M metagenome (GOLD analysis project Ga0114952, IMG submission 87303) | Marine algal microbial communities from Sidmouth, United Kingdom - Sidmouth_Asex2 metaG | ecosystem: Host-associated > Algae > Red algae > Unclassified | place: Sidmouth, United Kingdom | collected...
AGAAACCTACGGAGCGGATGGGGTAAGATTTGGAATGATTACGAGTGGTTCTGTTGGGAACGATATCATATTTGATGCACCGATAGATCCAGTAACTAAAAGGTACTCAATGAAAGTAGCCTTTGTGATCAGGGGCAAAAGTTTTGCAATAAGATGTGGAACGCCTTGAAGCTTATACAAGGGTGGGAGGAGAGCACAAGCTTGGATCCAAGCCTCAGAGAAATAAATAAAGAAGCGGCGCATTGGTTTGATAACAAGCTGAAGCAGATTTGTGCAGAGACGGAAGACAAGTTTGAAAATTACAGACTGAGTGATATTTTAATGAGTCAGTATAACTTTATTTGGGGAGATTTTTGTAGCTGGTATTTAGAAATAATTAAACCTGCTTACGGGCAGCCAATAGATCCTGAATCTAAGCAAGAGGCGCTGGCTTTTTTCGAGCGATTGATGACTTTGCTACATCCTTTTATGCCATTCGTCACGGAGGAGATTTGGCATCTTCTGAAGCCACGCGAAAATGGAGAAGATTGTATAGTAAGTAGATACCCTGGAAAAGAATCTTATGATGAAAGTCAAATTAAGAAGATAGAGCAGGTGAAAGATATTATTACCGCTATCAGAGATGCGAGATCTTCAAATGCAAAAAGTCCGAAGGACGCGTTAAAGTTTTGTGCTATTAAATCTGCTAACACCAATTCTTTGCTAGCTAGTGAAAGTGTGAAGAATCTACTTATGAAAATGGCTAATTTAAGTGAGCTGACCTTAGCAGATGAGGAACCAGCCGATATGTTATCTTTTATCTCAGGTGCTGATAAATACTTCGTAAATATTGTAAAGGAGATTAATGTAGAGGAAGAGAAAAGTCGAATAAATTCGGAGCTAGATCGTAATACTAAGCTACGTGATTCTGCTATCAAAAAACTTTCAAACGAAAAGTTTGTAGCTGGTGCTCCAGCTCATGTAATAGAAAACGAGAAAAAGAAACTAGCTGATGCAGAGCAAAGAATTGAATTTCTTAAAAAGGAATTAGATAATTTAGGTTAGGGATGTTCGTAAGAAGATTAAACTGAAGAACCATAGGGAGTTAATCAAAATTTAAGGGTTTGGATTACTCCATTTTTCTAAATTTTTCGCTAAAAACTGGGTAACTCTTGTTGGCAATTTGTCATGATTTTTTACAAAAAATCTCGCCAAATTGGATCTTGCTTAATCTTTACACAGGGTTCATCACCCTGTGCTTTAATATGTCACCCTTTCAGGGTTAGATTCGCTTACTTCTGAATATCCCTAGGTTAGTGAATCACTACTAGTTTTTTATAGGCACTTACGGTTTTGCTTTCAAGCGATAGAATATATGTTCCGTTAGCAAGTTCAGCACAGTTGATATCAATTGTTTTTTGCCCAGCGTGCAGTAAGTATTTGTTCACAGCTTGCCCATTGCTGGTAAGAATACTTAGGTCCGCATCCTCAGAGACTTTAAAATCAAACTGTACAGTTGCCTTGTCCTGAATAGGGTTGGGGAAAATGCTCAATGCTTTTTCAGTAAGGATTTTACTAGTAGAAACTGCATCCGCCGTTATGGTAAATCCTATATGAGGAATTACATTACCTCCGAAAGCGAATGTATTATACTCACTGACATTGCCTACTCTGGACATCGCTGCAAAGCGGGGAGCATTGTTAAGATTTGTAGCTTGTATCATAGGATCATAATTAAGTCCTAAACTGGCTTTTACAGCGAACAGCTTATTACTGGAAACAGTTGAGTATTCCAATGCTAAAAAATAGCTTTTATTATCTTCTAAAGGTATATTTCCATCGCCATCTACATTATCTAATTTTATTATCTTAGGCTTGTTACCATCCCCGCCTGTGACTGTAAATGTATTAGTACCCAATAAGCGATATTCAGAAAACGAAGCTTCATTGTCTTCATTAAGATTATCCCATCTGTAAAAGTTGATACTTACCTCTAGGTCTGGGTCATTTATGATATAAACGTCACCCATACTACTATTTTCAAGACGATTAGGAATTTCAAAAATCACTTCATCCAAAAAGTATCCATTTCCGTGAGGTACATAGTAGTAGTTAGCCGCACTCCAATTTGGAATTATATTTCCATCTATATCGATATCAGTTGGGTATAAAACGACTGTATTATCTGTTACTAGATTTTTAGCATATAGATTTTCCGAAACTTCGAAAGGGTAGCGATAAAGATTATTTTCAGGAACAAGATCTTCTTCTTCTATATCAATAGAATAAATAATTTTAAAGTTACCAATTCCTGCGGTATGCAAATATGGTGGGAATAATATATCTTCCATTATGGCGTTGGGGCTCAAGTTTGGAATGTTTATACTTTCTTCATACAACACTAAGGTCTCAAGCTCATCAGTAACTTGAGCAATGACAGAAACATTGTTTACCGCCTCTCGTCCATTATTTGCAATATCAGTCAAGAAAAAAGAAGGTTCCATTTGCGAAACCGGCGTTTGGAAATTAGTCATAATAGCATGGTACTTAGTATTTGGAGCTAATGTAATATCAAATGCGGGGCTGGGGTCTTCTGACGTAAGTTTTATATCATCTATACTCCAGTGATATTCTGCATTTCCTACCCATCTCCACTGGATAAAAACGGTAGATTCATTTGCAGCGATATTAGATATATCTAGAATAACTTTTTCTGGATTACGTGACCATCTTAGATTTCCAGGATCGCTCTCATTATCAGAAGCTTGTAAGTTTGGGAATGGATAATAGGATGCCCAATTCTCACCGTCGATGCTGATATTTACTTCTGCATTAGTAGAAGCATCTTGTTCATAAACGCCAAGATGTGCATTAAAAGTAAGATAAACCTCCTCTTTATTTTTGCAATCTATAGCACTTGTAGTTAATCGACTATCAAATGCTGTGGTGTATAGCATGGAAAGAAATGGATTTGTTACACAAGTTCCAAATCCGTTATCAGGTGTTTCGGATTTAAATTTCACCTGAAAACTATTCAATGGATCATTAAAATTATACGGGCAAGTTGGATTATTTCCATTATCAAATTGTTCATTACCATACAGCAATGTATCAGCACAATAAGTCCATATTAAGCCTATTGGGGATTGGTCTTCATTTGACCAGGACGGCGGAATACCATTAGCAAAGTCTTCTTGCCAAAACACTTGTGCAGTGGTACTAAAATAATAGTTCAAAGCTATTAATAAGAGTATTTGTTTTAGCATAAATCATATTTTCTAAACTCCTAGTTCTAAGATACAAAATATATAGATTTTTTAACTATAAAATTAAGATTTGGTCAGCTATCTATTAGACAATATATCTTAACATCCAAAAAAAAAGGGATGCTGAGCTTTACTCAACATCCCCGATAAATATTCTAAGTGCTGTAAGCTTACTTGCTCACAACAAATTTCTTAGTTTGTATTCCATCTTTTGTATCAATGTGTAGCATATACACACCATTAGAAAGATTACTTACATTGAAGTCTTCTCTCAGATCAGTTACATTATTAAAAGATTTTGTAGTAATAACTTTACCTGTCAAATCTAAAATAGAAATCTCCATATCTGTAGCATCTTCAATAGAAAGTGTTACCGTCAAGTCTGCCGCAGTAGGGTTTGGAGAAACAGCAATCTTAATATTGCTATTGATATCTGCTGTTGCAGTAGGTAATTCAGAAATCTTACCATAGCTCAATCGAATCAAAGGAGTCTGAAGTTGAGTGAAGCTGGTAGTAGTGATATCTGCAGTTGGCTGAAGTCTAAAGTACATTTCTTTAGAGACTGCAAATGCGTGAGCATATCTTATTTTAGTTAGATCATTGTCAGCATTATCTCTTGAGCTTGCATATGCTGCCTGATAATTGTAAGCGTCAGTAGAAGCAATTGCCATTGCAACTTGGTTTGAAGTTGCCTCAGTAAGCGATTCTACAGTAGCCATATAATGAGTATTAGGCTTTAACCATAATTCTTCATAATTGTCCACTCCACCAATAAATGCATCTAGTGTGATAGTGATGAATCCTGTTTCAGCACCAGTAACTGTATAAGAAGATACACCCAATCTAGTAATTTCATTATCATCATCTTTAGGGATAATAAAATCAAAATCGTTGTCAGAGATTTCGTACAATTGTATTCTAAGTCTTTCACCAGCTAAGTCACCTGCATTAGCCAATTGAAAAGATACCTCATTGAACCTTAATGGATCACCATCCAAATCTGTGCTACTTGGTGTATAGAAAATATGACCCATTTCCCATGTAAAAGGTTCATCCTCAGTCCATATATCTGCTACAAAGTTCGCTGGGCTAAGATTGTTATTAGCTACACCATCCTCTTTTCTAAAAACATATTCGTCAACTACAGAGTGGGTGAAAGATTGAGAATTATTGGTCAGATCATCATCTGCATCTGAAGTTACAGAATATGTGAATGTGTAGTCCTCAACTTCCGCAGCAGGAGTATATGGCTGAACAAAAGGAACATTTTGAGCTAACGAATCAGATTCTATTAATCCATAATTCAAGTTATTATTATAGACAATATCACCATCAGAATCTGTTCCCGTAACATTAACAACTACATTAGTTTGTTCTTCGCAAGCTAAATTTACAACATCAATTAAAAAGTCATAAGAATCTACCATGTGAATTGACATTGGATTAATGTGAGCTCTAGCATAATAAGTCTGAGCAATTATATCCGAGGTCGTACCTTCTACAACTCTAATATTATCTATAATCCATGTATAAAAATCACCATCAAAACCAAACCTAAGTCTAACATCAGCATTTCCTTCTGCGCCCAATAAAGGAATTTGTCTAGCACTTGTGGTAAATGGTCCATTAACTACATAGTTACCTCCATAATTAATGGTAACATCTGCTGTATTAATACCTTGGCTAGGATTAATCCATGTCTCACCATCGTCTAAACTATACTGTACAAAAGGCCCTTGGTCAGATAGTGTACCACCATTAAGTCCACGAAATGCTTCATCCCAAGTTACGTTTACACATGACTCTTTAGATAAATCTATAGGGGGTGATATGATATAAGCAAGAATGTTAGGGTAGGGAGGTGGAGTATTACCGATCATACCGGTTCTATTAGATTGATACCATCCTGCAGGCATACCAATAACACCAACTTCTTGACAGACTGTAGCAGGATTAACAAGGCAGTCAGATCCACCAAAAGCAGATGGTACACATCCAGTACTAGACCAGATGAAATCATCCCCAAGAAGATTACCATCAGCATCTTCTGACATAGTTTCAGCAACATTTGTCCAACCGTTAAAGCCTTTGTCAAAAGTTTCCTCATAGATCACTCTAGCCATAGGTTCTGTTCCTGTATCGTCAGGCTCCACAGAATCATATGCACATATTGAGAATGTACCAGAGTTTTCTAATGCAGTTGGAGCGGACCACAATCTAACTAAGAAAGTAGAATTCGGAGCAAGACACTGTGCTGGAAAATCAATTGTTCTTCGTCCTGGTTCGTCAGAGAAGCAAGTTATAGGCATCGTAGCTGCTTCGCAATCTGTGTAGATTGCCAGACCTTGCTCGATTAATTCTGTTCCACTAGTCGGATCGAGGCGAACTTCTATAGTAACTCCGAATTCTGGGATATCATCACCAGTCTCAAAGCTATACCAGACATCATCTGTGTACCAAGAACCAGAACAAACTTCAGGACCTGTAACAGTTGTTGCATCAACAGTCCCTCGTGTATCTCCTGCAACGGGAATACACGTCGCAGCATCGGCACCTACGACCAGCAGGGTTGGAGTACTACAATCATCGTTCGCAGGTTGCGCAAATACCATCACAGTAGCACACAACATTACGATCATAGATAGTAATTTTTGTAGAGGTAAAATTCTCATACTAATAATTTTAATTTTTTGTGAAATAAATAACCTGCAGAATAAAATAATCTACAGAAATGTAATTTAAAGGATAATGTAAAAATAATCGTTTTCTTTCATATAATATAAGGAAGTTACAATTAATATTATGGCATTAATCATTATATGTCAATAGTATTACTAATGATTTCAGGCATTTGTGCTTATTTCAAGACACAATTGCGCTTTATCAACTGGTACTACTCCTACACGTTCACACACTTGACCTCCTGTCATATTTGCTAGTATACACATCTTCTTTGTATTTATATCATGAGCTATACATAGCGCTACGGTTGCTACTACTGCATCTCCTGCACCACATACGTCTGCTATTTCTCTAGCTTGTGTTGGTATCCAATGTATCTCCTCATCTTTAGCACTAAATACTCCGTGTTCGGAGAGTGTGATGAGGCTTATTTCATGATTTAACTTAGTTTTTAGGTCAGCATGTACTAGTTCCAATGAATAATTATCCAGCGGAATCTCCCGATTCAATGCCTCCCTTACTTCCTTCAGGTTAGGCTTGAAACAGGTAACTCCTTGATAGCACCAAAAATTATCCTTTTTAGGATCGACAACCGTTGGAATATTCATGTCTCGCGCTGCCTTTATTACAGTCTTTATAACATTCGGGGTTAGTACACCTTTGTTGTAGTCCTGAAGTATAATGACTGAGACTAGTTCTTTGTTCAAATATTCTAAAATATTATTTATCAGTTTGGACTCTTCCAACTCTGATAAAGCGTGCGTATCCTCTTCATCAACTCGTAGAATTTGTTGGTCCGAAGCTAGAATACGAGATTTGACAGTAGTTCTTCTATCAGGACTTTCATATAAATGGTCTTGACTGATATTATGGTCTGCTAGTAGGGATATTAGCAGTGAGCCATTGGCGTCATCGCCTATCACCGAAAATAAAACGGGTATAGCTTCCAGCGCTTTTAAACTTAGCGTAACATTGGCCGCACCACCTAATCTTGTCTCGCGTGATTTTAAATTTACTATAGGTACAGGTGCCTCAGGCGATATACGATCAATGCGTCCAGTAAGGTATTTATCTAGCATAACATCTCCGATAACCATCACTTTATTTCCAATAAACTGATCTAATATGCTTGCGTTCATTTAATTTAATTTTTCTCTTAGGTCCTTTAAAATACGGAGACTGGCACCTTTGTTTTCTTGCATATAAGATTTTATATCTGACTCCACCGCGTTGCGAAAGCTTTCTTCTTTTAATTTCTCATAAAGTACGATTAGCTCCTCAGCATCGTTGATCTTAAAAGCGCATTTACGATTGACCATATCAGTTGCTTCCACAAAATTATTATATTTTGGACCAAAGCATATAGGTGCGCCATGGGCCGCTGGTTCTAAAATATTGTGCAAGCCCGACCCGTAACCGCCACCTACATACACTATTTTTGCATACGAATATAATGAAAACAGCATCCCTATATTATCGATAATTAAAATATTGTCAGTTAATTTCAGGTCTTTTATTTTGCTATATCGAATATTCTGAACGCTCAATGTAGCTTGTATGTTAGTTACATTTGCTTCACTAACGTCATGAGGAGCAATAATTATTTTTTCATCTTTAAAATGAGACATGCATGTATTTAATATTTCAGTTTCTTTAACGTAGGCACTACCTACAACAATAGCTTTCTTGCCTGATAAAAACTGCTCGATGCTAAATAATCTTTCCACGCTACCGACACGTTCCATCACACTGTCTACACGTGTATCACCCACTACCGAGCTCTGAGTAATACCAATCTCTGCTAGCAGCAATTTACTCGACTTATTTTGAACATAGATATGATCAAACATACGTAGCATTTTTCTCTGTACTGCACCAACAATAGGCTTAAAGTAAAGCTGATGAGGACGATAAGTTGCAGAGATTAAGAAGCTAGGTACGTGCTCCATTTGCAATCGCCTTAGGTAATAAAACCATAAGTCGTACTTAACAAAAATAGCTAGCTTCGGATTAGTATATGCTATAAAATTATTTGCAGTGTTAACATTATCCATCGGTAGATAAAATACCCAATCGGTATGTTCATAGTTCTTTCGAATTTCGTATCCCGATGGAGAAAAAAATGTGAGTAAAACTTTGTGTCCGTCTCTGTGCAGAGCATCTATTAACGGTCGAGCTTGCTCGAACTCCCCTAAAGAAGCACAGTGAAACCATACAGGTTCATGCACGGCAATATTGGCTTTTGAAATATTATCAAGTAAATTACGTCTTCCATCAATAAATAACCTTGCTTTGCGATCAAAGATAGCTATCATACGAACAGCTATTTGGTAAATAAATATGGCAATCCTGTATACTATTAGCATCTAATAATATATATCGTCAGCGTTTTCGTTAATGTTGAACTTTACCATAAATCCGAACTTTAAGCCCAACAAAATATCCATACGTTTCAGGTCGTCTTTTCGCATCAGCGTATTATCAAAACTACGTCTACTCATCGTGAATCCCTCGTAGGCTTCGAGGCCACCAAAGACATTAAATAGACCACTTTTACCAAAGTGTTGATAACCTAAAAATTGATGAAAAGTCAGGCCATTAGTGAGTCTGTCAAAACCTTTAATGTTTTCACCTCGCAACTGATTTACATTATCCGTATCCACTTGAAGCCTTATTTTATGTTGTATGATTCCTGACCCAAGGGTAAACCTAATACCAGAATTGGAGCCTTTAATTAGAGGGAAAATTTTTCCTACATGTGCTCCAAAATAGAAGCCTCTTTGTTTCAGTCCAATAATAGCAACTGTCTGATCCGTGCCGATAATGTTCCCATCTGCATTGGTGATGATATCGAGCACATCATCAAATACCGTATTACCAAAAAGTAGTGTGCCCGTTAGTCCCAGAATTATTTTGTTCTTTTTCAAAATAACATCTGAGCCAATTCCTACCTCCAAGCTTTGACCAAATCGTACTGCCAAGTCTTGCTGAGGGCGATGAAACGAGTAGGTAAAATTGCCAGTAATCACACTGTAAGATTGTTTTTTGACGTGCACTTTTTGCGCCCATATTATGCTGGAGCATAGCATCATGCTGACAATAAAAAAATAAGGGTAAAAAAGTCGTATTTTTCTCATATACCTTTTATTTTATACCTAAATGAGTATGAGGTTATCTAAAAATAGGCTTAGCTGCCAGTCTCAAGTGGTATTAGCCTTCAAAAGTAATTATCTTATAGCAGAAATCAATCAGTTAACAGTTATTTTAAAAACGAGAAATATCAGGTTTAAGATTTGGGAGTGCCCCTAGACATCCGATGAAGAAAGCGGATATCTAGGGTCGCGCTATCCAGGACTCCACTTTGTTTCGGCCCTGCGGGCATCCCGCATACGCGTGATTCCTTACTATCCCTCACTCAAAAAAACTAGCATTAAATATTTTAGTATTGGGCTAGCGCTGAGAAGTAGTGGCAGCCCCTTGGCTGACAGTCCCATAGCTTGCGCGTAGCTAGGCGTGGACCGAGGTGAACACCGAGCTGCGTATCATAGCGACCGATGACTTTTGCTCTTCGCAAAAAGTCATCGGTAGACCCCAAAACAACATTATCCGAGACATTTGTAAAGAAAAAAATATAAAAATAGAATGTATAACGCCTCAAATTAACAATTCAGAATATGGAAAGATACGGTTTTTGCTGTACCTTTATATTTCCAAATGACGTATAGAAGCATGTGAATAAGGCGTCTATGATTGGCACCTACCATCTTAAAATCATAAATACAACATATAAGTATGAGTAAAAGAGTATTAATAACAGGAGCCGCTGGATTTTTGGGATCTCACCTAAGTGATCGTTTTATCAAAGAGGGATTCCGAGTAGTAGGTATGGATAATCTTCTCACCGGAGATATAAAAAATATTGAACACCTCTTTCCAAGTAAAGAATTTGAATTTTACCACCATGATGTTTCAAAGTTTGTACATGTACCAGGTGAGTTGGACTATATCTTACACTTTGCTTCTCCTGCTTCTCCTATCGACTACTTACAGATGCCTATACAGACATTAAAAGTAGGCTCATTAGGCACGCATAATTTACTAGGATTAGCTAAGTCAAAAGCAGCTAGAGTATTGATCGCTTCTACCTCTGAAGTTTATGGTGATCCACTTATACATCCTCAGACTGAGGATTACTGGGGAAATGTAAATCCTATTGGTCCACGTGGCGTGTATGACGAGGCTAAAAGATTTCAGGAGGCTATCACTATGGCGTACCATACTTATCACGGTTTGGAAACTAGGATGGTACGAATTTTTAATACGTATGGACCTAGAATGCGTGTTAATGACGGCAGAGTATTACCTGCATTCTTCTCACAAGCGATTAGAGGTGAAGGTATTACAGTGTTTGGTGATGGTAGTCAAACGAGAGCTTTCTGCTATGTCGATGACCTAGTGGAGGGTATCTATAGATTGCTTCATAGCGATTATGCCATGCCTGTAAATATTGGAAATCCAGATGAAATAACCATCGGAGACTTCGCCCAAGAAGTTATAGATATGGTAGGTAATCCTGCAGCAAAAGTAGTCTATAAACCCCTACCAACAGATGACCCTAAAGTGCGTCAGCCTAATATAGATTTAGCTAAAAAAATACTAAATTGGGAGCCAAAGATTACACGTGCAGAAGGAATGGCGCGTACTTACGAATACTTTAAGAAGGTCGTACCGATGACGGCAGTCTCTTAAATAAAGAATTAATTAGCAAAAGAGAAATTTTAAACATACATGAAACAAAAGATATTAATCACAGGAGGTGCTGGATTTATAGGTTCTCATCTTGTAAAGTTGATGGTGGAGAAGTATCCAGATTATAAAATTGTTAATCTTGATGCGCTGACCTATGCTGGTAATTTAGAAAACTTAACGGATGTTGAGAATGCTCCTAATTATCAGTTCATTAAAGGAGATATTAACGATGCAGACTTTTTAGATGAATTATTCCAGACACAAAATTTTGATGGTGTAATACACCTAGCTGCAGAGTCACATGTAGATAGATCTATAAAAGATCCTCTTAGCTTTATCAAGACTAATATAGTGGGTACGATGAATCTACTTCATGCTGCAAAGAAGCATTGGGGTGATTTTAAAGGTAAGCGTTTTTATCATGTAAGTACCGATGAAGTATATGGTACACTTGGTGATACTGGATTGTTTACTGAAGAAACCTCTTATGATCCTAGATCACCATATTCTGCGTCAAAGGCTAGCTCCGACCACTTAGTGAGGGCTTACTTTCATACTTATGATTTTCCTGTAGTCATTTCTAATTGCTCTAATAACTATGGTCCTTATCAGTTTCCAGAGAAGCTGCTTCCATTATTTATAAACAATATCAAGCAGAACAAATCATTACCAGTATATGGAGATGGTAAATATACTCGAGATTGGTTGTGGGTGGAGGATCATGCTAGAGCTATAGATGTAATCTATCACGATGGAAAAATTGGTGAAACCTATAATATAGGCGGACATAATGAATGGAAGAATATAGACATTATTCACCTTTTGATCAAAATAATGGACGAACTTCTTGATCGTCCAGAGGGTAAGTCTAAAGATCTTATTACTTATGTCACCGATAGGCCGGGTCATGATCGAAGATATGCGATCGATGCTACCAAACTCAAAGACGAATTAGGATGGGTTCCATCATTGCAAATGGAAGAGGGCTTAAGACGTACTGCTGAATGGTACCTTGCGAATAGTGAATGGTTAGCAAATGTAACTTCTGGCTCTTACCAGAATTATTATGATAATCAGTACGCAGAGCGTTAAAAACTCGGAAATAGGTGTATTTTTGCCTTTGCTTTATATATACACTTATAAAAAATTACACTTTCTTATGAAGAAGTGCTTCTTGTTATTTTGCTGTTTTTTATCGATTACATCAGCGTTGACTGCTCAAATATTATCCGAGGGTGAAGTTCGTAAAGAGTTGCAAAAGCGTGGAATAGATGAAGCTGAATTCCGACAGAGGATGTTGGATGAAGGATTTGATGTTGATAATATGGATCCCTCAGATTTAACAGATTTCCAAAGTAAAATGGAGGAGGTAGTTATCGAAATGGAAAATGAAGTTGTTGAAATTGCTAGAATAGAAAGAGATTCTATACCAGATAGCCTAAAAAATGAGCAGATAATAGAAGATATAAAAAAGGAAGGAGAAGCTGAAATGTCCGATATTTCTGCCCAAAGGATAAAAAATGCGATTGATAATGGCATTCCTATGGAAGAAGCGTTTGCGAACGAAATGGCTGATTTGAAAAATAAGGATCTTCCCGAAGCAAAAATCTATGGACAGCAAGTATTTAGAAATCGAAGTATAGCGCTATATACACCTTCTGAGGATATACGTCCACCAGAAACATATATTCTGGGACCTGGAGATCAAATCAGTATATTGATTTGGGGAAAAAGTCAGGAGAACGCATCTTTTACGATCAGTAAAGCAGGTGATATCCAACCAGATCGAATGCCCAGAATTAATCTGAAAGGTTTGTCGTACGAGAAGGCAAGATCCCTATTGAGAAGTAGATACAGCGAATACTATAATTTTAGAAAAGAAGATTTTGAAGTTACCATAGATTACTCGCGAACCATTACAGTTAATATAATGGGAGAAGCGATTATGAGTGGGAGTTATAATGTTCCTGCTACGAATACTGCATTTAATGCACTTGTAGCATCAGGGGGGCCATCTGACATAGGAAGTGTGCGTAACATAAAGCTTATGCACCCCGATGGGTCTTCACAACAACTAGACGTATACGAATTTCTTTTAGACCCATCAATTATAAAAGATTATTTTCTGCAAAATAATGATTTTATATTTATCCCTATCGCAGATAAGAAAGTTACCATTGAGGGCGCTGTTCGCAGGCCATTTATGTATGAAATGCTGCCCGGAGAGGGCTTAAAAAAGTTAATCCTGTTTGCAGGTGGACTTACAGAAGATGCCTATAAAAGGAATATTCAGGTTACTAGATATAAATCAGATCAAGAAGTTATCATTGATGTAGACTATGGTTCAATACTTAACGGGGCAAGTGATTTCACATTAGAGAAAGGAGATAGAGTATTTGTTAAAAATATAGAAAGGGAATACGATAACTTTATTGAAGTTGTAGGTGCTGTAGAGTACCCGGGTCAGTTTGAATTGGAAAAGGGAATGAAAGTTTCGCAAGTTTTGACTAAGGCCAAATTATTAAATACAGCTAGAACTGATCTAGCTTTTTTGCTTAGGAAAAATTTGGACGGAAGCACAAAATGGATTAAGATAGATGTCAATAATATCACTGCTGAAAATGATATAAGTCTAGATATTGCGGATAGGATAATTGTTTATGATCAATCCAGATTTAAGGATGAAGAGTCATTTGTTATATCTGGAGCTGTTCGACAACCTGGTACTCAACCCATTGGGTCAGATAAAAATATCACAGTAAGGGATGCAATGGTTTTAGCAGGTGGTGTACTTCCCGAAGGTACTGACTTTGCGTACATCTTTAGGAAGAATCCGAAGAATGCCAATGATCAAGAATATATAAGGGTCGAATTTGATGATGAAGATCAGACTATCGTTGAGCCGTATGACAGCATTGTAGTATTTAACATAAAGCAATTCTTGCAAGAAACTACTGTTAGGGTAGAGGGTGCTATTAAGGAACCCATGACAATTCCTTTTGATCCGACACTAAGTCTACAGGATGCGATAACACTAGCAGGAGGTTTAAAGCTTGAGGCTGCAAAATCTAGAGTTGATGTTTCTAGGGTGATCATTAGTGAAAATAATGATAGCAAAACGGAAGTGATAAAGATCAGTCTTGATGATAATCTACAAGTGAATGGAGTAGATTTTATGCTAGAACCATATGATTTGATCGAAGTGCGTACAGCTCCATCGTTTGAGCTGCAAAGAAACATATTTATTAGTGGGGAGGTGAAATATCCTGGAAAATATTCATTGGAGGCGGACAACGAAAAAATTTCTCAAATTATAAATAGAGCTGGTGGCTTAACTGAGGAATCATTTCCTCCTGGAGCTACACTGTATAGAGTAGAAGCAGGAACTGGGTATGTAGTCTTAAATTTAGTGGAGGCTATGAAATCCAATAATTCTAAACATAACTTTATTTTGAAAGATGGAGATATTATCGAAATTCCTAAGCAAAAAGATTTTGTAGCAATTAGAGGATTTACCAAAGCAAAGGAAATTTATCCAGATAAGATTTTAAAGACTGGACAAATTAACGTGCCTCATTATAAAAGTAAAAATGCTAAATGGTATGTAGATGAGTTTGCTGCAGGTATTGGAGAGAAAGGGCGAAGTCGTTTGATAACAGTGGAACATCCCAACGGAAGAATAGAAAAAACGAAAGATTTTTTATTTTTTAAGAAATATCCATCCGTCCAAAAGGGAAGTATAGTTACAGTTGGAAGATTGGAAGAAGTAAAGGAAAAAGAAAAGGAGGATAGAGAGGATGTAGTTTGGGGTAAGGTTTTCTCAGACGCCGTTGGTCAAGCTACTGCAATCATAACCCTCATATTTCTAATCGAACGCGCTAATTAGTTTCTATAGGATTAATGATTACAATAAATTTAGTACGAGGCTAGGTGGTCTTCCAATAGTAGCTTTCGAGGCTTTTTCCACTATGGGTCTTTCTATCAATTTTGGATGCTTTACCATAGCATCTAGCCATTGATCTTCCGACATTGTGCGGTCTTTATACTTTTCCATGTAGATAGATTCAGATTTGCGAATTAAATCAAATGCTGATATGTTTAACTTTTTTAGCAAGTCATTAATCTCTTTCTTTTTCAAGGGATTTTTCAAATAAAGAATTACTTCTGGCTTAACTCCATTATCTTGCAATATACTTAGTGCCTCTCTACTTTTTGAACACCTAGGATTATGGTAAATCTTCATTAAAATAATCTTTATGATCTGGAAAACAAAGCCAAGATTAGGCATTCTAAATGACTCTTCCAAAGATACCATAGTAGAACATTTGGATATTAAGTTCTCAGAGATTGGTGATGATTACTTGGAGGCGACCATGCCTGTTAATAATAAAACGGTACAGCCATTTAGATTACTTCATGGCGGGGCTTCTGTAGTTCTTGCAGAGACACTAGGTAGTGTTGCTTCAAATATCATAGCAGCTACATCTAACCAACAGGTTGTAGGCTTGGAAGTAAATGCAAATCATCTAAAGTCTGTCAAAGAGGGTCAAATTGTAACGGGACGAGTTACACCTGTTAGAATTGGCAAACGTATCCATGTTTGGCAAATTGAAATTAAGAATGAATTGGAGGATTTAATATGTTCAAGCAGATTAACAGTAGTAGTTTTAGGCTAAATTAATATAAATTCGTCTACTGCTAAGCAATATTTCTCATTCTATTAATTAAATATGCTTTCTGACTAAACTTTAACGCTTATCTTCGACTTTTAAGTAAAAACAAATTATGCATAAATTCTTAACATTTATTATCCTACTTGCTACCAGTTATGGAGTAAACGCTCAGCAGGATTTACTCAATATGGAAATTCGTTCTAATCTTGCTTATGATTCTAATTTAAGTGACATATGGGGTTACGTTGCTCCAGATGGACATGAATACGCAGTACTAGGTACAAATGGTACTACCTCCGTCGTAGATCTTATTGATCCTGATAATCCAGTCGAAGTTGCCAGTTTTCCTGGTACAGCTTCTGTTTGGCGAGATATGAAATCTTTTAGGGAATTTGTTTACGTAACAAACGACACTGGAGCGGATGGACTATTGGTAATTGATATGAGAGGAGCACCGAATGATATTACCGCTGAATTTTGGCGTCCAGAAATTGAGCTTAATGGAACAACCAATGTATTAGGAAAATGCCATAACTTATATATAGATGAAGAAGGCTACGCATATCTTTCAGGTAGTAATATCAATGGAGGCGGTGTTATCATAGTTGATGTGTTTACCACTCCAGGCCAACCACAGTTTGTTTCTGCTGCACAGTCAATTTACTCTCATGATGTTATGGTGCAAGATAATCTTCTATATACATCTGACATATTGAGCGGTTTCTTCTCCGTCATCGACGTTTCTGATAAGCTAGACCCAATAACCTTATCAATGCAAAACACTACGAGCAATTTTACACACAATGCTTGGGTATCATCGGATAACAATTTCTTATTTACAACTGATGAAAGACCTAATGCTAATGTAGATGCCTACGATATTTCTGATCTTTCAGATATAAAGAGACTTGATGTCTATCAACCTGAATCTACAAGAGGAACAGGTACTATTCCTCATAATACTCATTATCACAATGGATATTTAGTGACAAGCTGGTATACCGCTGGAGTAAGGATAATTGACGCAAATAAACCAGATAATTTAGTAGAGGTAGCTTATTATGATACTTACCCACAAGCGGATGGTGGCTTTAATGGAGTATGGGGAGTTACGCCATTCTTGCCATCTGGTTTAGTCATAGCTTCGGACATAAATACTGGACTGTATATTTTTGATGTCGATTATGTACGCGCAGCCTACTTAGAAGGTGTAGTGACAGACAGTGAGTCTGGAATGGCAATCAATGACGTATCAGTAATCATTGATAGTCCACTGCTTAATACTAAAAATACAAATGGCGTTGGCGAGTACAAAACAGGACTTGCTGAAGCTGGTGAATATTCGGTTACTTTTAGTAAACTAGGTTACGTTTCGAAAACAGTATCTACTAGTATTATTAACGGTGAAGTAACCATTCTTAATGTTGATTTGTCGAGGAGTCAGACATTCTCATTGACAGGGACTATTAAAGCTCGACTAGATAATAGTCCTATTGAAAATGGTAAAGTTTTGTTTCAAGGGGAAAATTTTGAGTACGAAGCAAACACTAATGCTGATGGCGTTTTCACGCTTAATGAAGTAATTGAAGGAGAATATTCAATTTATAGCGGAGCTTGGGGATACAAAAATATCGAAGTAAATAGCGCGCTCAGTGTTGATCAAAACGAAAATATTGATATTCTATTAGACGAGCAATATATGGATGATTTCATTGTCGACCTTGGCTGGGCGGTTAATGATCAAGCTGAGTCAGGTGCTTGGGAGAGGGCTATTCCAATCGGTACCACCGATGGAGTTAGCCTATTCAATCCTGATGAAGATGTAGAGGGTGATGTAGGGAATAAGGCATATGTGACTGAAAATCTTGAAGGTGGAGGTGTAGGAGCTGCAGACGTAGATGGCGGTTCTGTTATACTGACTTCTCCCAATATGGATTTGACCACTTATACCGAACCCATAATATCTTACAGACTATGGTTCGCAACTGGTGGCGGAAATACTGAGCCAAATGATAATCTTGTAGTACGTATATCGAACGGTACGGAAACGATTGATGTAGAAACATTAAATAATTCAGATTCTGAAGGACGTTGGAGGGAAACGGCCTCTTTCGTACCAAGTGATTTGTTAACGCTTACTACCACTATGCAGTTTTCTGTTGTAGCAAACGATGTGGATCCAGGCCACTTAGTAGAAGCGGGATTAGATAATTTTTTAGTGACAGAAACATCTACGAGCACCGGTGACTTAATTTCCAGTCAAATTTACCAGCTTAGACCTAATCCGTTTAGTGTAAACACGACCTTAGTATTTGATGTAGTAACAACTGGACAAGTAAGAGTGACTAATATTCTAGGCCAGTTAATGGAGACTATAAAATTAGAAAATGCTAAGACTATTCAGTTGGGACAGGGTTATGATTCTGGTATCTACTATATCAGTCTAGAATCTGACAATCAAAAGTTTGAATCTATAAAGATCGTAAAGCAATAGAGCATATCAACATAGTTCGCTTTTTATCACAAATAGGCTTACAAGATAATTTCTTGTAAGCCTATTTGCATATATTTGTAGTTTTTCAAACCTTACTTCAATGTTTGACAATGACTACTCCCATTTTTTCTAAGAAGGTGATAGAAATATTTGATCAAGAGGTGATCAGGTACCAAGATCATAACGAGAATATATGCCTCGACATTATTCCAGAAAAAGCGCAAATTGTAGATATAAAACTTCAGGGAACTTCTATACTCTGTGGACCTTCTAATAAAGAAGAATTATTAGAAAATTCATCCTATAAAGGTGCTTTCTTGGTGCCCTTCCCAAATCGTCTTAAAAATGGAAAGTTTACTTTTCAAGGTAAAGAATACCAGTTCCCTGTCAATGATAAGTCAAATCAACATGCACTCCATGGATTTAAGCGTGTAGGCCCATTAAGGTAGTGACAGAAGAAGCTGGAAGTTCTCTATTTCTATCTCTACAGCATAGCTATGATGGACATCTTGATTATTTCCCTTTTCCATTTTTATTTTCGGTTGATATTAGAGTTGACAAATTTAAATTGGAAGTTGCAATACAAATATTGAATACAGGATTGTCAGAGGCGCCTTTTGGTTTTGGGTGGCACCCGTATTTCACTCTTCATCGGTCGATAGACGAGTGCAGTTTCTGTATACCGACTTGCAAAAAAATCGAGTTAGATGAATGTATGATACCATCTGGTAAAACCACTCCATTTAAGGATTTTTCAAAAAGTAAAAAAATTGAAAGTGCCTGTTTTGACACACCATTTTTATTGTCAGGCGATGCAGATTTTACCTCTGTTGTATTAGAAGACGAGAGATATAAACTTAGATACTACCAAGAAACAAGACCTTCAAAGTTTAACTATCTACAGATTTATACACCAGAAGATCGCCAAAGTATAGCTTTTGAGCCTATGACTTGCAATGTAAATGCGCTCAATAATCAAGAGGGACTGCATATATTAGCTCCAGGTAAAAAGTTAAGGGCGAGATGCGGTGTAGAATTAAAAACAAAGTAAGAGCAGATTTATCTGATAGAAAAAATTATTTGTGGTATAGTCTTGACTGAATCAAAAATTTGTTTACCTTTCATATATATAACATTAATGTAAATCAATAATATGCATAAGTTGTATATTACTAATGTTAAAACATCTTGATACTAGGAATGTATTTTGTAGGAATATAGGGTTCAATATCATATTTTTATTTAAATACCTAGCTAAGGCGCGTTACTTGGAAAAAAAGGAGCAATTCTATAGCGATTGCAAAGATTAAGAGATTTAGCTCAACCATCACCTAGTTTCAAAGCACATATTCAATTATGCTAGCTTCAGCGTTAATTCTTTTATATGAAGATTATAATTTGTACGCTCTCGATTACTCTTGCCTTCCTTGCTCAATCCTTACATCAAAAAGGAGAAATTGCTGATGGGTATATTATTGATCACGATGACCAACGAAAGGACGGTTTTGTTGTAGTACGTAAGCAGATTGATAGTCAACTCAAAGTAAAATTTAGTGAAGATAAGAATGTCAAGAAATATCCTGTCTATAGAGTAAGAGATATAAAAGCTTATGGTTACGAAACCACCTTAGTTGATCATCAAAATAATCCTTACCAGCATTGGCGCCATTTTCATTCTTATGAGTTTGAGCGCCCGGCAAGGATTATGTCTTCCAATATATCACTCATTGAAAGAGTAGTAGAAAATGGTTATTACACTGTTTCTGTATTCAAGTACGAGACAGGAGGAAATGTAGATATGCCTATTACTATAAGGTATATTGTATTTTGTGATGGCGCAGAGATAGCTCAGGTTGAGCTAGACAATTTTGAAACAATCACTAAGGACTTATTTGGGGACTATACTGCCCTCACGAACTCTCTAGGAGAAATAAAATTTAGATTTGGTAATTTCGTTCGCCTTGTAGAGGATTATAACTTTTGGATAGAGTCAATGCATGATCCGAATATTTATAAGATGAATCCTAAAATTTTCAATCAATAATATACAAGCCCAAGACAAAATTAAAGCTATGCATTCCTCCCTAAGTCCAATTTTTAAAAAGCTACAGACGAGTATGGTAGATCTACTTGAAGATATTAGTAATCAGCCTGATTCTGTATTGAATCAAGCACCTGAACGTGGAGGTTGGTCTGTGCTACAGGTAGTTTATCATATTGTTTTAGTTGAGGAAGCCTCTCTGGCATATATTAAGAGAAAGCTAAGCTTCGGAGATGACATCCCAAAAGCAGGATTTAAAGCATGGTTCAGAGCTTTTTATTTAAGATTAATTTTTTTACTACCTATAAAAATAAAAGCACCAGATATCGTAAACGTCGAAAATATGCCTGGTGAAATTCGTTTCTGGGAGGTACTAAAAAAATGGAAGGATGTACGGAAGGAGACAGAAGAATTTTTGGACAATATGCCAGATCACCTATTAAAAACAGAATTATTCAAGCACACCTTGGTTGGTAAAATGTCCATTAGAAATATGCTTATTTTCTTCCAGCTCCACTTTAATAGACATCAAAAGCAGCTTCAGAAAGTCATGAAAGAAGTAAAATATGTAGTTTAGCTTTCTTGTTATTGAACTAGTACTCCAGCAATTGCACCCGTAATAAAACACGCTATTGTTCCACCTATTAAAGCTTTAAGTCCGAGCTGAGTCAAGGTTGGGCGTTGGTTTGGAGCTAAAGAGCTTATTCCCCCGATCTGAATTCCTATAGATGAAAAGTTAGAGAATCCACATAGCGCATATGTTGCAATTATTACAGATTTAGGACTAAGATTAATATCAGGATCAGCCATCAAGGCTTGTAGATCTATATATCCTATAACTTCATTGATCACCGTTTTCTTGCCTAACAATTGTCCAACTAGGGTAATATCAGTAGCGTCCACACCTAGCAGCCAAGCAATTGGAGCAAATATCAATCCTAGGATATATTCCATATTGAATCCTTGAAATCGACCACTGGTTATCTCCATTATTTTACTATTTAAGGTGTAGTCGATAGTCTCTCCATTTACGATATATGCATCAAGTACTATAAAATCTCCTACCCAATAAAGAAGCCCATTTACCAAGGCAACTAAGGAAATAAACACAAGTAACATGGCACCCACGTTTACTGCCAGCTTTACTCCGTCCGTAGTCCCAATGGCAATTGCATCTAATAAGTTATCTCCGATTTTATCCTTTGGAATTTTCAAATCTGTGTTAACATTTTCAGCTTTACTTTCAGGATACATTATTTTGGCTGCTACGATTGCTGCAGGGGCGGAGATGATGGAAGCTGTCAAAAAGTGTATTGCATATTCATCACCAATGATTGAAACAAATAGCGCAAATACACCACCTGCAATAGTCGCCATACCACCCGTCATCAAGCACATAATTTCAGAACGTGTCATATTCTCTAAGAACGGCTTTACTACCAGCGGAGCTTCAGTCTGTCCGATAAATACATTTGCTGCTGCAGCTAGGCTCTCGGCACCAGACAGATTCATTACTTTACTCATCACCTTTGCAAATGCATAAATGATAATTTGCAATATTCCTAAATAGTAAAGTATAGCTGAGAAAGCAGAAAAAAATATAATCGTAGGCAGCACTTTAAATGCAAACATATAGCCTAGTTTGAATGCTATTTGTTTTCCACTTACAAAGTTCGTGGATTGTATATATGCCTCATCTGGCCATCTGCCAAATAAAAATGTAGCACCAGCCTCGGCATATCCGAGCAGCGAAACGAAAGCTTCTGCGACGTAATTAAAAAATCCATAAATAAAAGGGACTTTAAGGATCAGTATGGCTAATATGACTTGTAGGGCTAATCCACCTAACACTAATTTCCAATCGATGGATTTTTTATCATTACTCAATAGATAGCACGCACCTATCATGACTGCGATACCTAAGATACCTCGCAGTAAACCTATAATTAATTCCATCGCTCAGTTGTCAAAGTTGTTCAATTCAAATGTACCTATCTCAACCCACATACCCAAATATCATTATTAAGATTTCTTGTTCTTATAAATTGATAAGTTGGTCAATTCAAAAACATAACTTAATTTTACCGTATGCAGAAACCCTATGTTATTGGTATATGTGGCGGGTCAGGATCTGGAAAGTCAACTTTAGTGCATCACGTGCGCAAAGCATTTGCGGAAGATCAGATTTGTCTACTGACTCAAGACGATTATTATTTACCAAGAGAGAAACAGCAGAAGGATGAGAATGGTATTGTAGATTTCGACAGGATTACTTCAATCGATCATAACTTATTTCATCAACACTTATCAGATTTGTTAGCTGGAAAAAATATACTTATTAAGGAATATGTCTTTAATAATTCAAATGCTACACCACGCATAAAAAATCTAGTTTCTGCACCCGTTATTTTAGTTGAAGGTTTGTTCATTTTTCACGACGCAGCGCTTTCAAAATTATTTGACCTCAAAGTCTTTGTAGAAACAAAGGATGCTTTGAAGGTGATACGCCGTATCAACCGCGATCAATCAGAGCGTAATTATCCGATTAATGACGTTTTGTATAGGTATCAGCATCACGTGCTACCTTCTTATCTCAAATATATCAAACCACATAAAGAGGAAGCAGATCTGATTGTTAACAACAATAAAAATCTTGAAGTAGGTATAAGCATATTGACCTGCTTAATTAAGGGAGTATTAGCTAAGTAGTATGCGCTGCGATCTTTTTTTCGATTTGTTCGAGCTCTTCGACAAGCGTTGCATAAGCTCTTAGATCCCCACTACGCTGAACCCTCATCGCTTCCTCTGACTTTGTTTTATATTCCTTTTGCAATTCCTTCAAAGGATCTTTCTTGAATAATCCAAACATATTATTTTTTCATTTAGTAACAGCCCCTGCTTCTAATTGTTTAAATAATTCACGGAGACTAAGTTTGGTACAAACAGGTAAAAAGTAAAATAATTTCTAGTTTGGGGGCTACTCGATTCCGCTGAAAAAGCGGAACGAGTCGGGCCATCCATGAGTACGCTACCGCTCCCGTCATGCGGACTGCTCCCAAGAGGGTCGCATCATTCCTACCCCTAGCCCAGCTCGTTCCACTCGTCGAGCTTAGGGCTATCGCCCACGCTAATGCATTAATTTAACACAAATAGAAATCTAAATTATGCATCTTTAGAAGTAAGAG
>Ga0114952_1001175_pt1 | contig 23055 bp, 13 predicted proteins | sample SidtaG_2_FD_87303 | JGI IMG/M metagenome (GOLD analysis project Ga0114952, IMG submission 87303) | Marine algal microbial communities from Sidmouth, United Kingdom - Sidmouth_Asex2 metaG | ecosystem: Host-associated > Algae > Red algae > Unclassified | place: Sidmouth, United Kingdom | collected...
ACACCTGTGCTTCTAGAATCAAACTCATAATTCATCCTCGTTCGAGAGTAAATTTGCTAAGTGCAATTATATCCAGCCAACACATTAACAAAATTTGAGTTTGATCTTATTCTCGACCTCATAGAAGAACAATGTGTAAGCACAATGGGAAAGGCATTTAGTCAAAATCTACTACCCTCAACTTCCCTACCCCATATTGCAAATGCATTAGCAATTACAAAAGAGTTCATGGAAATTTCCTTGCAGCAACTTTCCTTCCCTGTAGATGGTTACTTGTATTTATCTCCATTTCTCTCACTTTTTAAGATTGACAACTTTACAGGTGATCTCCAGCATTTCAGAGATATTCGCACAGTTGTGAAAGCAATTGCTAGTGTAAAAAAGTTTCTAAAAAATCAAGAGGAAGAAAATGAGGTTGAATATGCGTTAATCAAATCTCTTGTGAACTCCTCACCGTATGAGAAATCCATTTCACAAGTTATTGATGAAGTACTGTCAACAAACGGGACAATTAAAGACAAGGCATCGCAAGTGCTTTTTATTATTCGCCAAGAAAAATCAAAGACGGCTAGAGAACTAGAAAAAGTCTTTAATCAAGCACTAAGCCAGTACAGAAAACTAAAATACCTTGCCGATATACAAGAAACTGTGAGTAACGGCCGGCGAGTGCTAGCGGTAAAGGCTGAATATAAAAGAAAGATTAAAGGCGTTGTGCATGACATTTCTGAAAGTGGGCAAACCGCATATATAGAGCCGAACTCAGCCCTTCAACTCTCAAACGAATTGGTTAATCTAGAACAAGATGAGCGAACAGAAATTCAAAGAATTTTACGAGAATTAACGGCTAGAATTCGACCTCATGTACCGCTGCTGTACCAGTATGAGTCTATTCTTCAACAACTCGATTTCGCAAGAGCCAAAGCAGTGGTGGCTGGGAAGATGAATGCCAACATTCCGAATGTTCAACAAAACCCAATTATTGAATTGGCTAAAGCACGCCATCCTATTTTGTATTTGCAGAATAAAAAGAGCGGTAAAGACACCATTCCTCTTGAGGTTAAATTAAATAAAGACCAACGTATTATCGTAATTAGTGGTCCGAATGCTGGAGGGAAATCGGTTGCTTTGAAAACCATAGGCTTGCTGCAATTAATGATTCAATCTGGCATTCCTATTCCTGTAGAAGAAGATTCTACTATTGGAATTTTTTCGCATCTGTTAACCGAGATTGGTGACGAACAAAGCATTGAAAACGAGTTGAGTACATACAGCTCTAAGCTGAAACATATGGAGTTTTTTCTTAGAACTGCCAATAAAAATACGCTCTTTTTGATCGATGAGTTCGGTTCTGGCACCGACCCTAGTCTTGGTGGTGCCGTTGCACAAGCAATTCTCGAAACTCTCAATAAAAGAAAAGCGTTTGGGGTAATAACAACGCATTATTTAAACCTCAAAACATTTGCCAGTGATGCCGACGGAGTAAAAAATGCGGCCATGCTTTTCAATGAACATAACTTATCTCCTCTTTACCAACTAGAAACAGGCAAACCAGGAAGCTCTTACACCTTTGCCATTGCAAAAACTAGTGGGCTGCCAGAAAAGTTAGTTAACCGGGCACGAAACATTTCATCTAACTCACAAGTTGAGCTCGATGAATTGCTCACCGAAACCCAGCAGTCTCAATCTGAATTAGTTCTTGAAAAGCTCGAATTAGAAAATAAGAAAAGAGAACTTCTAAAAGCAGAAAAAGAGCTGGAGCAACTTCGCAAAAAGCTAAAAACACAACAGCAGGGTTACAATATCAACAAAAGAGAAGCAGAACTTCAAATAAAATCAGAAGTTAAGAAGCAAGTTGATGTTTACATAAAAAAAATTGAAGCTGTAGAGAACAAACAAAAGGCAGCACAACAAGTACGTGAAAAGTTGAGGAATGAAGTGCAAACAACGCAAGGCTTACTTCGCAAAAACAAGAGAGCAAAAGCCAAAAACGAGCAAAACATTTTAAAAAAGAAGCTATCTGTTGGTGACCGAGTTAAGTGGATAAATACTGGAAAAACAGGTGAGTTAATAGAAATTAAAAACAAAAAAGGAGAGGTGGCCTTTGGTCAAATGCGCACAACAGTTTCTTTAACAGATTTACTACCAATTGATGAACCACTAACACCAAAAAAACAATCTGTTTCGGTAAAAAAGCCACAACCCAAATCTATTCAGTTCGAAATTGATATAAGGGGTATGCGAGTTGATGAGGCGGAGAGAGAATTGAATTCATTTTTTGACCAAGCTATTCTTGCAAATTCAACTTGGTTAAGAGTTGTACATGGCAAAGGATCGGGTGCACTTAGAGACCTAACTAGAAAAGTTGCCCAACAATACAGGGCAAGTGACATCAGTCACCCTCACTTCGATGAAGGCGGCGATGGTGCTAGTATTGTGAAGTTTACATCTTAAATGTTTTAATAATACCTGTTACTATATAATTGTGGAGATTTAATTCTACCTATTTTTATGTATAGTATATTTCTTACATTTGTCAACAAACCCAAAACAAAACTTTTATGCTATCTCTAGATCATCAGTTAGAGATAAATGGCGTAACCATTTATCGAGATTTACAAAATGAACAACAATATTTCTGTCTTCCAACCGAAAAAGCCAGAATCGCTGAGAATGGAAAAGGCCTTCAATTTGTTGCCTATATAGACGATGAAATTCAAGAAGGCACTGATCCAGATTTTGGTGACGATATCAATCGCTCAGGAGGGTTTCTCACTCTAGAAGTTGCACTTGGGCCAAGCGCAAGTGAAATGAACACCCTGCTTGAAGAATTACAATCACTAAAAGGAAACGACGTGCAACTTTCGAGAGTGCCATTTATTGATGGTGGCGTGCAACTCTTTCTGTTTGGCCGCGGTAAGGACTCTTCAGATAATAATGCCGCAGATGTGTCAATAGCTGGTTCAACAAAGCCTTCATTATATGGCAACCAAACCGCTGTGTTTTCAGTGCGTTTAGGAGGAATGGAAGCCCAAATTATGTGGAATCTTCTAAAAGATAGTACACAAACCCAGGCATCAGTTGTCTATGACCTTGAATTTCACGGTATGATGCCGGCCTATCATCTAGAGATTATTGTTGACTTTAAAGCCACAGAAGAATATTGGAGACATAACGTAACTGCCGATTTCAATCTTCGTGGTCAGCAACTTGCTATCGCGGCTTCAACCGACATCGATTTGATGATGCGCGATTTGGTCAATTCAGGAGACATTACTGTCAAAGAAATCAACTTTCGGGAAGGTGACTCTTCTAGCATTCTCGGACCCGATGACCCTACGGGCATGAAACTCGTGAAGGAATTAATAAGTCCGATGCTATTCAACCCCACTGCTATCCCTTCAATGGATTATTCTGCAATTGACGAGATAAGAGATCGAGATGATGATTCGGACGATGATGACGACTCTGATTCTGATGATGGCAACGACACTAGAAATTTAGACGGAAATGGTGATGTGAACAGAGGAGAAACCGATGAAGATAGAGAGCAAGATAATAATGATGGGAACGGTGACCAAGGTGGCAACTCCGGTGGCGGAGGTGGCGCTCCCCCAAACGATCCGCCTGACGACGATGAAGATAGCGGTGGTGGTGCAGCGGGCGGTGGTGCCGGCGGTAATGGCGATGACAACGAAGATGCGAATGATGATAACAGTGGAAACGAAGACGACAACGATGACTCAAATGAAGATGGCGATTCGGATGAAGAAAATAATGATGATGATGGCGATGACAACGAAGATGCTGATGATGATAATAACAGTGGAAACGATGACGACGACGATGACTCAAATGAAGATAGCGATTCGGATGAAGAAAATGATGATGATGATGATGGCGACGACACCGATAATGGGGACGATGGAGATGAAAATGAGGACGATGGTGAACAAGGTGGCGATTCAGAGCAAGATGATGATGATGACTCTAACGATGACTCAGATGATGATGAAGACGATTCTGATGACGACGACGAAGATTCTGATGATGACGAAGAAGATCCTGAAGGGGAAAGAACCTCAAATGCAAACTTTAATTTTAATGCAAACATCGGTTACACGATGAAACACCGATCTATAAGTCAACAAATAAAAAGAAAATTTGTATTCGATAGAATTAGCGCAATTAAAAACACAATTCACCCTGGTGGTGCCTTATCTATAGACGGTACAAATTTTAACCATGATGAGCAAGTGCAACTTGTGCGCCTAGGTAGTGGTCCATTTCAACAAATTGATCTCGAGATTCGCTCAGCACTCGATTTTGAACAATACAGAATTCAAGAAGCAATTGTACACGTTTCTTATGGTTATAAAGAAACTGTAGGCGATAAAGACAATATGAAAGAGCATGATAGCTTCCTTGTCAATCCTACAAAGCCTAGAACCTTTGTTTCTATTCCGGTAGATGACTTTGGCACACTCACCTATGATTATTATGTAGAATTTATTCATGAGCCAGGTTCAATTATCGGTACACATCAAACCAAAATTCAATCAAGAAAATTTGAAGATGTTACAGAGAGAGATATTGCAGTCAATATTGACGATCACTCCCCTCTTATGCCAGTTGAAATACAAGTTGGGAGTCTTCAATTCTCAGATGAAGGCATACAGTCTGCCCAAATATTCTTAGCACCCAATGAAGAAACGAATGGTAGAACTGCTGTACTAAGAAGTGATTCTCCTCCGGTAAACAAGTTTTTAATTCAACCAGCCGACGCAGACACACTCGAATATTATAAGAAAGAGACATTTTTCTACGAGGGTGAGCCAATTGAGGTTGAATCATCAGAACAAAAAGACACACAGGTTATTGTAAATACCCCCAGATCAAAATTGTACACAATTGCACCAAACCTTGTTGACCCTGCACAACTTGTTGATCAAGCCTTAATTGACGTGAGGTATGTAAATGCTGATGATGTAGAAAGAAAGGCTACAATTCGTTTAGATCAAGAAAACAAGCGAAAAGAATTTGTTATTCGTGTTGAAGATGATGATCCTAGGTCTTGGTTTGGTAAAGCAAGATACATTCTAACAAATGGTGAAATTCTCACGACCGAAGAGGCCAATTTTGACGTAGCTGAACAAATTTTCAGTTTGCAAAGCACAGGCTTCAGAGTCTTCAAGGTTTCTACATTGCTGAGAGATGCAACGTTTACAGGAAATATTTCTGCTATTGAAGTAGAAATTACAACAATAGGTGATGATGCCACTACGCTTGAAACAATTATTCTCCATCAAGCAGAACTTGAGAAAATTGTGATTCTACAAGATGCTCCAGTTGATGAGAATTTAAACGCAATTACCCGAATATTTAGAAGTGATGGTTCACAAGAGGAACTCAGCTTCCCCATAAACCCAACACAAGATGAATTGTTGTTAAGAATTACAGCAATCAATAATTAATAAACCCCAAAACAAAACAAATATGTTAATGCTTTTTCCCACCATTAAGGTGCCCAAACTACCTCACATTACACTCTATCGTGATCACAAAGACGATTACACTTTTTACCCTATGCTTGATAAACCAAGACTAGCGCATGATCCTGATGGTAATTTAATGTTGAGTTTCAATATGTTTTCAAGAAATGCTGACATTGCGTATGCGAGTAGCGAAAACAAAGAACTTATAGAGTCACAGCTTGGTCAATTACTGATGACGTGCGACCTTTCTGTAACGCAGGAGGAACATGAGATTATCGTAGACTATTTAGCGAAGATGATTAGTGATGAAAAGAAGTTGTTTAACCGTGTTTACTACAAATTCCTAAAAAGAAAAAGGAAACCAACCAGGGCAAACGATTTAAAACACGTGATAAAGCTCGCTTATCCTGATACTTGGAATGATGGTACAGCTCGTTTAGAGATATTAGAAGGCCTAGGTGACACGTTTAAAAAGTCATCAAGCGCCGAAGTGAAACCCGCTTTGTTAGGTTCAAACCCAAGCTCATTTTACGCAACCTTTGGTATAGAAGGCGCTCAAGTCATGTTTGACGCGCTAACCAAAGGGTACAAAGAAAGTGGTAGTGACGATGAAGCCACACCGTTGCAATCAATAGTTCGGTATGATTTGAAAGGATTTGCTTGGGTGCCAAATAGGGAAATAAAGGTGCGAGCCAATAACACGCAGGTACATAAATTCTTACAAGAGCGAGAAGAAGATTATCGAAAGGAGAAGAGAGGTGGAAGATCAGTAAAAAGAGTCAGAGTGTGGCCATTCTATTCAAAAACAACTGTTAGAGATAACCGGAGTCTAACTGTGCGTAAAGAAGACATGAACAGCATTGTTGAAGAAATGATTGACCGAAAGGTTGTTCACATGGAAATTACTGATTACAGTGGTGTTGGTGCTTCAGACGGCGAAATGCAAGAAATAGAAAACCAAATTAAACAATCAGTCATTGAGTTGATCACCGGACAAATGCTACCAGCTTTCTTCCAAACAGCTTTCATCGGTGACACAGACGAGGTTTCAGAAAATGGTGAGGAGGAAGAGGAAAAATCAGATGATGATTTAGGTATTAACCCGGGTGAAGACAACGTGCCCACTGTTGATACATATTACAGCTTTGTTAATGATATAGAAAAGACAAAGCATGTATCAATTGGCTTCACGTTCAAGAAAAATGGAACTGTACCGTTTCAACGTTTTCCTAACGGCACTTTAGTAGCCGATGTTTCGCCTGAGGAGCGTAAAAAACTCATTAAACAAATTGATGTTAGTAGCCCCGAAGTACAAATTTTACAAGTACAAAGCAGTGTAAATGCAGATTTTGATGCAGGGAATATTGATAGTGTTATTGTGAATCTAAAATATAGCCAAAGAGACCACAAAACAGGTGTTGTTCGTGAGAATTCGAAATCTTACCGGTTCACCTCAAGAGATGATGTGCACTGGTTTAGAGTTACCATGGCAAGAGATGCCCAAAATCGCTTGTTAGACTTTTATGATGTTACCGCCAAAATTCATTACAAAAACACCTCTGAATCTCCACCAGAAATAAAGTTAGAGGGCGTAAGTGACCGTGCTCTGGTAATTTCTTACGATAAACTAGGTTTTGTAACGGTGAATTGCATGGCCGGAGAAATTGATTGGTCTGTAGTGAAAGATGTGATTGTCGATTTTCAATACCTAGCTGAACCTAATGAATCTGACACAAAGAAGCAAATTCGATTAAATGAAGAATCGCTCTCTGGAGATTGGAAATGTTATATGTACGGAAATGAAGATAAAACCTACGAGTACAAAATAAAATACATCTATCATGACGGTACCGAATCGACATCAGAACCCAAGCGTGATACCAGAGACACTTTAATCATTGATGATGAATTAGTCGGTAGAATGAAGGCATCATTCGACATGATCCTTGATCCTGAAACGGTAAAATCTGCCAAAATTGAAATTTTGTATCAAGATGATGCATCAGGCGTCAAAGAGGAATACTCAAAATGGTTTGAAAATTCAGAAACTTGGGATTGGTCTATGCGCTTGCGCGAAGATGCTTCGGATGAATTTAAATATAGATACACAGTTCAATATCAAGATGGGTTGGTGAAATCTTCAGATTGGAAAACTGCAAAAAGCGATGAAGATGTGCCTCCAATAAGCCTCAGACGCCATAAAAAGAACATTATGATTGATGCCGGCATGCTTGATTGGACAAAATGGAAAGTTGTGTACGTAAATATTTCATTCAGCGATACCCAAAATAACTATCACGAGAGCAAGACGTTTAGAATGACGGAGGATTCAATGATGGAAACGTTTTCGGCATTGGCATTTCACAGCACAACCCCAACATTTACCTACACAATGAAACTTGCCAGCCAAGATGGAAACATTATAGATGTTCCCGAAAACACAGTGGAAGGTGGTGTACTCATTATTGAAGAACCTGCTTAAACAACAAACACATGCCAGATTTATCAAAAAAGATAATTAAACCTAGATTGGATTTAATTGGGAAGGAGAGGTTAATCGAAAAAAACCTAATTCACAAAGCAATTTTAAGCCGAAATCATGCGAATAATATAATTCCCAAATATCCAACTAACGAGGGAGTAGTTGTACATGCTGGGAAAAAATACGGCGAGCCTGAGTATCGTTTTAAAAAACGTGGAGGTGGCGCCGGCATTCCAGAAAGTGATTCTTTTTGGTTCGAGAAAAAAGACAATAATGAGGTTGTGTTACATCTCATTTTAGAAGCTTATCGAGAAAACCAAGATGAGATTCCATTAAATATGAAAAACATTTCACTTGCACTCAATTATAAGCAAGGAACTGAGGTGAAATCGTTGCCACTTACAGTGAAACAAACTCCATTTGTGAAAGCGGTGAACATTTTAAAAGACATTCATGCTGAAGCGGTAATTCCCGCTTTTGATGTTGACTCTGTAGTTAGTTCTCTCACAAGCGATAACGGTATTGATGCAACAATTACTGTTGATTCTGAAATTTGGTGGCAAAAACCTACTCAAAATCAACAGCCAACAACTTCTTTTACTGGCGAGTGGAAAACTACTTACGGTATAGTAAGGCTCATACAGAATGGCACCAAGATAACTGGAGACTATGACGTTGGCAAAGGCCCTTTTGTGGGTAGTGTTCGTGGAAATCGCTTTACCGGAACGTTCGTAAATAACGGAATGAAGAAAACTGGTGAAGTGTATTGGAACATAAACGGTAATAACATCAATGGCAAATGGAGATGGAAAGGTAGTGGAAATTGGCTGCCATGGACTGGGACTAAAATTTCGTCAAAAAAACCGAAACTCAAATATACAAATACAAAAAAACCAGCAGAAACTTGGACGGGGACTTGGGGGTCTAATCATGGCCCATTAAGACTGGTTCAACAAGGCAATATGGTTTATGGTGATTACGCAAAAGTGAATGGCACCATAGAAGCAAAAATTGTAAGAAACATGCTAAGAGGTGTGTTCACAAACAATGGTAAACCAGGCATTTTTGAATGGAAAATGAATGGCCAAAAGTTTACAGGTAATTGGAAATGGCGCGGAGCAACTAAATGGAGCGGAGCATGGAACGGCCAACTAAAATCCAAAACAAAACCAACACTCACCTCTAAAATGAAGTCGAAAATTAAATTCATCCCCATACTTGATACCAGATTGGTTGGAAGAATTTTAACTCCTCTCTCAACCGCAAGTACAGCAGTAAACAAAGTAAATCATCAATACACAATCAATGTTTCATTTGATAGAAATGATCAACAGGTATTTGGCGATTTAGTGGGTTCTTTTATTTCTGAAGAATATAAATGGATCCCCAAGCGAATGGATAAAGATGGTGAGGTATATGATATTTTTTATAGAGCAACAAACAAGCTAGATGAATTTTGTTTTTTGCCGCAAGTATTTAGAATACAGGTAAGCGACATCAAACCAGAGCCTAAAATGTCTATTGCTATGCAGAGCGATGATGCCGCAGACCTGAATAAATATAAAATTTTGGTGACCATGCAAATCGCACCATATTTTCATCCAAACGCAAAAAAAGACCTATATGAGACCATCAGTCTAGAAACTGCCGGTTCTGTAAAGTATCCAAAGCTTTCATTTAAAGGCTATAAGAAAGCTCGTTTTGTTGTTGACCCTGCGTATGGAGGTGAAAATTCAGTTTTTCGAGGAAAAGTGAACGAGAATGTAGATGAAATTAACCCATCAACAGGCTTTAACCTCTCGGTAGAATGCAATTTCGAATCGTTTGATTATTTAAAACGAGAGCTAATTGATGGAATTACAATCGGTCATGTAATTTTTGATCTTGAGCAACACACATCTGAAGGTGAAGAGGTTGTTCAATCTCAGCAAATTCCTGTAGAACTTAATCTTCGTAAGCTCACTGGCTTCCATATTCCTAATACAGTGATTGAAACTGTTGAAGATTGGGAAGATTTACAACGCTTTAAAGAAGATAACCAAGATAGTGAGAATGGAGATCAGGAAGATGAAGATTCTAACGGTGGCAACAAAAAATTTATCGATAAGCTTCTCGACTTTTTAGATGATGCAACTAAAAAACGTGAAGAAGAACAGGAAAATCAAGAGGGTGAAGATGAAGAAGAAAGTGTTTTACCAACAGCACCTTACGGCACTCTTCTAACCAACCCATACAATCAAGAACTAGAAATTGGCAATGTTTCAATTACCCTCCTTTCTGAAGTTGGTGACCTAGTGTATGATGTTGATCTTGATATAGAAACTGGCGAACGCCTATGGCCTACATCTATCATGCCTGCGGGGATAAAACCGCTACCATTAGACCAAAACGATGTTGACACTATAGATGATGAAACAAGAGTATGGACTCACTTACAAGTAGAACCATATTCAGTAAAATTTACCACAGACCCTGAAGCCGTGTTAGGTAAAATCATCGATTATGCAAGTGGCGATTTTCAGGAATGGAACCTGAGAATTGAGTGTGGTGTATTTGCAAACTGGGATCGCATTAGCGCTGAAGACCGAGAGAAATACAATGACATTTCACGAATCGAGGTACAAATAAAAAAGCCTTCTGGCGAAGTAGAAGGCGTGCTATTATCCCATGATGAGCCATCGAAAAATTTATCTATGTCTCGGTCTCTGTCAGAAATATTAAACTCACAGCAAACAGATGACAAAAAATATGCAACTCGGCAAAAGAATATTTATTTAATCAACGAAGGTGATTGGAGCGAGTGGCAAGAGCTAGAAGAAACCACCTCTGTCGATAACTTATGGATTACCCCAATAATTGAAACAGAATAACATTAAACCCAAAACAAATGATTACGATACCAAGTATTTTAGACCATAAAAACATTGTCGTTTACCCTGACGATGAAGACCCAAACCAATATTACGCGCTAAAGACTGTTCCAGAAATGCGAATGCACAATGGCACCCCTGTTTTTAGTGGGCTGTTTTGGACAGATCAAGCAGATGGCAGCAACAACTCTGTGGCTGGCATAGACGGCGGCTACATCAATTTCGACGTAAATCTGGCTGTTAGTGAAGAGGAGCAAGAAGAGTTAAAAGCCAAGATAAAGCAAATGAACATCCAAAAGATGAGGAGAAAAGATCTTCTCAAATTGGAGCGTGAGCGCCTAACACTCATTGCAAAGGCATCTGGCTCAGGTAGAGTGCCAGAACCGAATGTACCCAAAGTAGGCGAAATTGTCTTCGGCAACATCACCTTCACTGATGGAACAGTTGAGCTCTTAGAAGAAAAAGAGGGAGAAATGGTTCCTTGGTCATCAACCGGTGGGCCGGCAAGTTTAGTCGGCAGTAACAACGCCGCCTTTGCATTAAGATTAAGCCCAAAAGGTGCCGCGGTTTGGTACAAGTCTCTGAAAGATGATGCAAAAGCTTTTAGCATTCGATACAACATGAAAATGCAAATGAGGTTACCAAGTCTCGAGATTAGGGCATGGGCAGGGTCTACACAAAAGTTTGAGATGGATCGCAAGGTAGAACGTGTTTGGAAAAATGTAGATAAAGGTTGTTCTGATGCTGATGTGGAACGAATTGACGTGAAAGAGGTTCGTGAAAACTTGATGGAACAAGGACTCATGAATATTGAAATCAACAAAGGATCAACACAAATATCAGATGAGCATGTGAGTCAATTGAGAAACCTCGCCATGGAATTAATTGACCAAAAAATCAAAGAGATTCTAAAATCGCGCGTTAAAGGCATGACAGCCGACGAACGTCAAAACTCTATGCTTGAAGTGATACGTGAGGAGATAAACTCATTTGTAGAATTACGCTTCTCTCAGCGAGATGTTGTTGAATGGAAAGTGGCGCCGCAAGGAACAATAATGGAATTTTTGGCAGACATTCCTGATGCTGAAAAAACACGTATCACTAAACTAGTTGATCTTAGCGAACATGAGGTAGAAACTATCTCAATTCCCATATCGGTTGATGCGCCTTGGGAAGAAGAACCCAATGTAAACGCAGTAAAAGTGATGTGCAAATACCCTGCTGCTGAGGGAACTTATTCTAAAATCTTTAAAAAAGATACGAATACAGACACTTGGCATTTTCGTAGACCCAAACAAGATGATGGTATACTCACCTACCAATATGAGGTCTATTTCAATGGAATGTCTGAGCCATTAGTTTCTGAAGAAAAAAGTACAAATGGCGCACTTAATATTCAAGTCGGTAAAGAAGGAGTTATTGACTTAAATTTTAAGCCACACCCAAACCTAGCCTCTCTTTCTGGTGATTACAAAATCACAAATGCACAAATTGATCTTACCTATAAAAACGAGGGTGAAGACTCTCATTTTGTTTCTTCTGTAATGGTGTCTGGCAGTGAAACAGAAGGCACCCAATTTAAACGTTTACTCGGTAAAAAAATTGACGCGCCACTTTTATTTGATGTGAAATATTTTACAAAAGGAGGAGAACAAATTGAAATGGAGCAATCAAAATATTACATTTCAGAGAATAACACGGTAGAAATTTATACGCCAAATCCGTTTGAAGACACGCTGAAGGCAGATGTTGAACTATCCATTTCACCAGATCAGTCACTTAAAAAAATTATTGGAGAGTTTGTTTATGAAGACAAAGAGAATGATTTTGAAAGTAGTGACAAGGTAGTTTTAGATGCTGAATTTGATTGGGAGCCTGTAACGGCAAAACTAGTTCAACTAGACAGTGATGTAAAAGATTTTAAATATCGATACAAAGTGATAGGCGATAATTTTATCGGCAACAGCAAGTGGATTGAAACGACTGGCGAGCAAACCGTTATTCTCCCCATTTTACAAGTACTTATTGATGTTTCAAGATTAAAAATAGGCGAAACCTATGGCAGTGCCATTTTAGAAATGGTTTATCAAAATGAGGGAGAACGCCAAATACATCAATTCTTTCTTAATTCTCCTGATGAAAAAACTGTAACCTGGTTTGTACCACGCACATCTAGCACACATGATGAGTATGAGTATAATCTAACATTAGTACCCCTTGATGGCGATATTATAGAAGAAAAAGGACTGAAAGGTCGTGGTAAGTTTTTAGTTGTACAAGATCCAAAATAAGCGACCATGTTACTTCTCACACCACCCTATTTACAAAGTGGACGACTTACAATTTTTCGCGATGATGTAAGCAAAGAAACATTTTATCATGCTTGTAGTGTACCCAAAATTGCAGTTAATGAATTTGGTGAACCGAAAGTTTACGCCTCGGCTATTTTACCAGAAACTGGCATAAGAGAAACTGAAAGAAGTGCAATTGTAGAAGCCACATTCGCAATGGACACTGAGCTAAAGCCAACCGAAGAAGAGCTCGAAGAGGCAAAACTAGCCATTAAAGAAGAATGGGGCGTAAAACCTAAAGCATTCGCACCAGCGCCAATTATTGAAGGTTCTGTGTATATGCTTGTGGCTGCAGCCGGCGATGAACCAAATCCAGATGATTTTTTCATTACCCCAAAAGTGGCGCCATCTATTCTCGGCAGCAATCGTGCTGCTCTTATGGCGAAGGCTAATGGCTTGCATGCCACAAATATGATTGCATCTTTAAATGAAGATTTATTCACCGCTTCAGTGTTTTATGAACTCACTTTGGTAGGTATTACACCAAGTTTTAAGGCACACATGTCTATTGATTGGGAGAAAGTCTACAAACATTTTGAAGAAATGGAAAAAATGGATTTCATTTTTTACAAAAAAGAAATTCAAAAACAAAACAGATCACTCGAAGAATCAAACGCAATTACAATCACAATAGAAGAACTTGACCCTGATGTAAAGAGCGCAGCCGCAAGGCAATTATTTGATGAGCTGAGCGACAAAATTATCGAGAAGATTTTCAATCCGAAACCAATGCCTAAGGCAACTGCAAGTAACATAGCCGAAGGTGCAAGCCGAGTAATATCAGCATTACTACCAGGCGCTCATCATATTCTGAAAGAGAAAAAAGAGGTTCAAATGGCCTCAACAGTTTTGAACATTTCAGAACGGAAGGCAAAAAAGATGACATTTTATCCCCAAGCCTTGGTCTCAAGCATGTTAGAAGAAGTTGGCGGAATTACCGACGACATTAAGTGGATTGAACTTGACGATATGCCCGTTCGATCAAAAGAGGTTGATGTTTCGCTCGCTGCAGACACTTTTAAAACAGCCAACATTCGTTCTGTAGAAATGACTTGCAGAGTGGTTGAAAAAGAGTCTGGTGAAACCGAAAAAATACAGTCATTCATTTTTTCTTATGGCGTAGATCTCCAACAAAAATTCAACTTTATAAAAAAACGTGGCGTTGAATACACATATGACTACAAGGCAACAATTTTCTTAGATAATGGCTTTCACGAATTGCCAAGTTCTATGGCGCTAGATTGGAAATCGGTAGATGGGCCATTCATCTATTTTAATGCGGCAGAATATTTTGAACCAACAGAATTAAATGTAAGTGTTGATGACTCATCAATTTTTGAACACAGCCATCTCGTACAAATTGATATTGACATTGTAAATGCTGATGATATTCAAGTCACACAAAAAACAATCATTCTTGACAAAGAGAAAACAGATTTACAGAATTTTAAATTGATCGCACCAAAAAATTCAAACCTAAGGCGAAATCTTAAGGTCACTTATTTCATTCAAGATAGTGCCGATCACAGTGAAGAATATAAAGATTATGGTGAATCATACTTTTTTGTATCAAATCCATTTGAAAATAAATGGAATGCTGAAGTTACCGCAATAGCCGATTGGGACTCAACCTCTAAACTGATTACAGAGTTTAGAGTGTTTGATGTAACAAGGCAAGAATACATTTTAGCAAAGCACCATTTTTCTGCAGAGCAAGAAGTGTATACACTACAGGTAGTTGCTAGTCTAGAAACTCCAAAAAACGAATTTGATTATAGGGTAACTGCAATTATTGATGGACAAATTAATAGAAGTCCGTGGATAAAGCATAGAGGCCCGGCACTAATCATTACCGATTCATTCAAGTCGGAACGGACAATTCGAGCCACGTTAGTAGAAGCCCCAGATTTCGAAGATAAAGAAATTCGAAAAGCCACCATACAATTTAAATATGATGATGGCGACACAGTTAATATTGAATCTGAAAAGCTACGGTTTACTGCAACTGGAGACACTGTAAAGTTCACCCACGATATGCCAAATCATAATAAACAACATTACTCGTATCAAATTAGAATATTGGGAGATAATGGGGAAAGATTTAAAACAGATTGGATTGAAGAGCTAGCTGATGATCTTCAAGTTACTATTGATGAAAACATCTGGTAAAAAATAAATATATGTTAGATTTTGCGAAAAACTTAGGCGTATTTGATGAGATTATCTTTTACGGAGATCACGAGGCAGATAATATTGTTTACTACTTACCAGATGAACTTGGCTTTAGTAAAACATCAACCGCTGGTGGAGAAACTGACTATGAGCTTATGCTTCAATTATTTAAAGATGGGCAGTCAATCGAAGGCGGCATTGACGAGTTAAAGAAAAATTCTGGCGGCATATTATCGCTTGGCGTTCAGTGCGGTGTCACAGAATTAAGACTAGAAGCTGCGCTTGAAAAACTCGTGAAGCAAAAAAACTTGCCCGATGATACCTCTGCCGCTCTACCCTCTTGGGAAAGAGGCAAGGTAGACCTGATTGTACTCGACTCAACCACCCAAGATGATGATACAATGAATGACGAAAGCTTCGTGAAGCGCATCATTGGTTCAAAGAGCCCGTCATTACTCACCTCTGATTTAAAGTCAATTTTTAATGTAAGATTAGATCATCGTGGTGCTGCTATGATTGCCTCTTCACTTGCCGGTGAGCGAGGTCATATTGCCGGTGTTTTATATGATATGCAGTTTCGAGGAATTCAACCTGCGCTTGATTTACGCATATGGGCAGACCTTGAGCGTTGTTACAAAACCATAAGCCACAAATTGAGTATTAAGGCTGAATTTACTTACTATGTTAAGTTTTCTCTGGGTGCCGACTTTGAAAAAATTACCAGAGAAATGGAGGAAAATGGTGACTTAAAGATCGAAGTACTCAGTCAAGTAACAGATCCACAAATGAAACAACTTGTGGATGAGACGGTGAAGCAAACAAAAGAGAAAGTGTTGCGCGAATTATTTCAACCCATGGTAAACCCTGGCATTGATGGCATGCAGCCAATTTCTCTTGGCTTAGAGGAAGCAATTCCAAAGGTGGGTGTTGCTTATCAGTTCAAACACATTTCCGGTGTCCAAAAACGAGTGATTGATTTAGATTTTCGTAAACGCAGCGCTACCATGCGGCATCATAACCCACAAGCTCATCTGTGGATGATGGGTCACCAAATTGATCATGATCTAAGTAAATATTCAAAAATGGTCAGCTTTTCCGATTTGTGGAGAATGCATGAGGTTGGCATTTCGATGGTTCATGATTTTGACCGCGAAAACAACGATCTTTTAGCCGCAGAAGTTTTGGTATGGCGAAGCAAAGATGGACTAGCCGAACTGCCCGAGAATAAAGCTGGCGTTTTTTCAATGCCGAATACCGCTAACCCTATTGCAAGCTTTTCGTTCACAAAAGAGAGCCATGAAAAAAAGAAAGTTGCTTGGAATACCGAAGCTGATGAACCTGATGGTTATTACTACCAAGTAAGATTTGTATTCGACAATTTAAATAGCGAAATTGATACGCCCGAAGAAATAATAACAGACCCAGAGTTAAGTTACTCAAGAGACCTTCCCTTAATTCTTAACGCATTAACTATGAATAGAGAAGTGCGTGTATTACGTGGAAATGTTGATTTCAACCAACTGAGTAATGTTAACTTGAGATTTTTTGTTCAAAATGAAAATGATGAAATCTTAGACCAAAAGCTATTTCTATTTCAACCCGATGATGATGAAATATTATGGCGATTTAGAAGAAAAGAAGGTGAGAATATTTTTGTTACTGAAGAGAAAGAATTCCATTTTAAAGAAAACTTACCCTCAATTTCATCTTCTAAACGTTATTTAACCAACGATGAAATTATTCTAAATTCTCCCTTTCCAAGATCAGGAAGAACAATTATGCCCGTGCTTGTTGGAGACAAATCAAACATTCACAAAATTTGGATAAGACTTCAATATCAGCCGCAAGGTATTACTGAAAAAATACAAAAAACAGTAACAACACAAGCACCAAACTTTGAATTAGAAGACATCATTATTAACGGGGTTGATAATAATATTGAAATTGAATATGAAATAAAAGTTCTCACTACAGAAGGCAAAATAATTCCCCTAACTGAGGGCACGCTAATGGAAGAAGCCTTGCTAATCGACCTAAAAGAACTGAATTCATCTGGGATAACAATAATATGGCGAGGCTCATCGCCTGAAGATCAAGACTTGCGTCGCCTAACTGTAGAATTAGCTGAAAAGAATACCGCCGGCGACTTCAACGTTTTGCAAGAAATAAAATACAGAGGGAGTGATGTGCCTGGTGATAAGGAATTAGACCTTACCTCTGAGTTTGAATTATACTACAAAATTACTCGGCGATTTTCAGGTGGTGAGAGCGATAGAACCGAGTGGATAAAGATTACCGGCGACGAAATAATTATCGATGAAATTTAATTTTTGCTTCCAATTCCACCTCAGCTACACAAATGAAAAGTAAATAAACGATGCATATCCAACCAATAAAATCGTACCGTGCAACCAGTTGACTTTTTTGTTCCAAGTGAACAAAATGAATAAAATTGAAGCGCCCATTAAAATTGGCAAACTCACTGTTGCAACCTCTTTTGGAATTTCTAAAACACCAAGAAACCTAGGTACACCCATTATTAATAACCCATTAAAAATATTTGAGCCAAGAATGTTTCCTACAGCTATTTCTGCTTTCTTTTTTCGAATAGCAGCTACACTCACGAACAACTCTGGTAGTGACGTCCCGAGAGCTACCGCGGTTAAAGCAATAATAGCGGGCGGCACGCTTAACTTTTCACCAAGCATAATTACTGACTCTACATTGTATTTTGCCCCTAAGTAAATACCGAAACCAGCTAAAATCAACCATAGAAAAAAACTAGGTTTCAGCTTCGGAGAGCTGTCGTCTAAAAGATCCTTTCCACTTGATAGGGTAATCACTAAATAAGTAATTAAAATAGCTAAGCCAATAATTCCCTCTATAAAAGTAAACTGTTGATCAACCGTGGTAAAATATAAGAAAGCAGTTGATAAAATAAAAAATGGCAGATCAACCTTCTTAAAATTAAATGTGATGCTGAACCGCTTAGCTACCACGCCAACCACCCCAAGAATCAAGAGAATATTCGTAATATTTGAGCCCACAACGTTCCCAATCACAATGCTAGATTCATCGTTCATTACAGCAATAATGCTTGAAACAAGTTCAGGAAGAGATGTACCCAATGCCACAACGGTAACACCAATTACAAAAGCAGGAATTCCTAATGCCAAGCCAATTTTTTCTGCGAAAGCAATAAATTTATCTGCACTAACAACTAATACAGCTAGTGAAATGATAAAAATGAGTATCAACAAAAAAAAGCTTTCGGGCATATAAGATTTTGTGCAAAGTAAATAGAAATTTCTTTGCGAACAATAAATAACTTTGGATGTACAAACAATAAAGAATTTATGAAATTTCACATCATTTTATCGCTATTTGTAGCAATGGTTTTATTTTCTTGCAAAACAGAAAAAGAAGTTGAAGACGTTGACACCAGAATGGACGAACCAACAGTCACAATGACTACCGCCAAAGCAGATCTAACTTCTAAGAGTGGCAGCAAAGTAAAAGGTTCAGTCACTTTTAAAACATTAGACGATGGTACAATTATGTATAACGTAACTGTTACTGGTCTTGATGATAACAGCACCCACGCTATTCACTTACATGAAACAGGCGATTGCTCTGCAGATGACGCAACCAGTGCTGGTGGCCATTGGAACCCAACAGGTCATGACCATGGAAAACTAGGAAAAGGTGAAGATTTTCATCTTGGAGATATTGGCAACTTAGATGCTTCTGATGATGGAACAGCAAGCATGTCTGGTACAACAGATAAGTGGTCAATGGAGTCTGGAAAAGAAAACAGCATCATTGGTAAAGCGGTGATTATTCACGCTGGTGCCGATGACTTTACGTCACAACCTTCTGGTAACGCTGGTTCAAGAATTGCTTGTGGCGTTGTTCAATAACCAAAACATTACCTTTACATTCATTTTAAAATAAACAATAAAAACAATGGGATTATTTACATTTATTAAAGATGCTGGAGCCAAAATTTTCGGTGGAAAAACATCTTCAGAAAAAGAAGCTGAGAACGAAGCTGGCAAAGCACAAAAAATTGCTGAACTAGTACATGGCCTCGGGCTTGAGATTACAGAATTCACTGTCTCAGTTGACGATGACAAAGCAACTCTTAAGGGCTTTGCTAACACACAAGCAGCCAGAGAAAAAGCAATTTTAGCTGCAGGAAACGTAGAAGGAATTGCATCTGTAGAAGACCACATTAATGTAGCAGATGCTGCTCCTGAGGCAAAATTCTACACAGTAAAATCTGGAGATTCACTTTCTAAAATTGCCAAAGAATTTTATGGTGACCCAATGAAGTATCCACAAATTTTTGAAGCCAATAAACCAATGCTAAGCGACCCAGATAAAATTTATCCTGGTCAAACATTGCGTATTCCTGGCGAGTAATTCTAAATTACTTTTAAATTTGCAGCCATCTCAAGATTATTGAGGTGGCTTTTTTAGTAAAAACCATATATAATGAAATCAATACATATTCTAGTAGTCACACTCTTTAGTGTGAGTTTATTTTCTTGCGACCAGGGTGTACAAAACAATGGAGATTTTGCTCCGGAATTGGAATCAAAACTCGACACATTAAGCTATTTATTTGGCTACAACAATGCTAAACAATGGGAAAACCAAGGGCTTGAAGACATGGACATGCAAGTTTTTTTAGGAGCAATGAATGAAGCTTATGCTGGAGAAGAAGCGAAAGTAGATGCACTTGAAAAAGGAAATATGCTTTCACAATACCTCCGAGAATTACGAGAAGAAAAAGCGGCAAACAACTTGAAAGAATCAGAAGAATTTCTTGCCAAGAATGCTAATAAAGACAATATTATTACAACCGAGAGTGGGTTACAATATGAAGTGATTGAAGAAGGAGATGGAAGGAGCGTTGAACCGCTTGATCGTGTGAAGGTTGATTATCACGGCACGCTAATGAACGGCAACGTGTTTGATAGTTCAGTAAAAAAAGACGAACCTGCCACTTTCAATGTTACGAATGTTGTACCTGGTTTTAAAGAAGGTCTTCTCTTAATGCAAGAAGGCGCCAAATACCGTTTATACATACCGCCTTCGTTAGGTTACGGTGAACGAGGAAGCCCAAATATTGGTCCAAATCAGGCACTTATTTTTGACCTCACCCTGCACCAAGTAATTAAGCCAGAAGATATTACTAAGAGTTTAGAAGAGGATTGATGCACGTTGCTTCAACCCACGACGCCAAACCAGATGAACGCAATGCGGACATTCTAGTTAACATTAACAATGAGCTTTTTCATCGAGATGATGCTAAAATTTCTGTGTTTGATAGTGGTTATTTAGTAGGTGATGGAGTTTGGGAAGCAATTCGCTTACACGAAAAAGTATTGGTTTTTGCCTCAGCTCATTTAGAGCGAATGTGGCAGGCTGCGCATACCATAGGTTTACGTTTGCCATTTACACAAACGCAATTAGTTGAGCGAGTAACACGTACGCTAACTGCTAACAATATGACAGACGGTGTACATGTGAGAATTATGGTTACTCGAGGAAATAAAAAAACGCCATCGCAAGATCCGCGTTTAACAATAGGTGCTCCCAATGTCGTCATCATTCCTGAATACAAAACAGCCTCGGAAGAAACAAAAGCCAAAGGCATAAAATTATTTACAAGTTCTGTTAGAAGAGGTTCTCCAGATTATCTTGATCCGAAGTTGAATTGCCATAGTAAGCTACATGAAGTAATTGCACTCATACAAGCCCAACAAGCAGGCGCTGACGAAGCATTAATGCTCGATGTAAATGGCTTTGTCTCCACCTGCAATGCAACGAATTTCTTCATTGTAAAAAATGAAATCGTTCGCACTTCAACTGGTCAATATTGCATGAATGGCATTACGAGAGCAAAAGTATTGGAGGCTTGCAAGCGTAGCCAAATACCAGTTAAAGAATGTAACTTTTCATTATTTGATGTTTACGGAGCAGACGAAGCATTTGTGACTGGCACCTTCGGCGGATTAACACCTGTGACTGATGTAGATGGTAGAAAAATTGGAAACGGAAGTAGAGCAATGACTACAACACTACAAACTTTGTATCATGATTTAATTACTGAAGATGTTGCCAAGCATTCACCAAACTAAACGAATCTCATTATGGTCTAGCCCCAGAAACATGTCTACGGCATTAATGTATTCATTTGCCCAACGCACGGACTGTTACGTAATTGATGAGCCATTTTATAGTCATTATTTAACTAATTCCACAGCAAAACTACTTCATCCGGGTGCAGATGAAATTATCAAAAGTCAGCCGTCCGATGCCCGAACGGTGATTGACAACTTGTTAACCACGCAAAAGAATGAATTATTATTCATCAAGAATATGTCGCACCATATTCTCGATATAAATCTTTCATTTCTGTCGCACTTCCATAATATTATACTGACGAGGCATCCCAAAAAAATGATTTCCTCTTTTTCCAAAGTCATAGTAAACCCAACCATGCAAGATATTGGTTATGACAAACAATCTGAGTTGGTTACATATCTTGAAGAAAAAAAATTGCGACCAATTGTGATTGAAGCATCTGAATTCTTACTCGAGCCCGAATTAAAGCTAAAAACACTTTGCAGCTTATTAAACATACCGTTTCAACCCAGAATGCTTACATGGCAGCCTGGCCCTATTAAAGAAGATGGAATTTGGGCAAAATACTGGTACAAAACTGTGCATGAGTCATCTGGATTTTCCCGAGAAACAACAACTGCTGTTGACCTCCCATTGAGACTCAAGCCGTTGTTACATGAAGCCATGCCCTATTATCAAAACCTTTTACGGTATAAGATTTAGTAATTATAATCGTAGGCACCGAAGTTCCAACGAATACTAGCGCCGACATGAATATTATTGTAATTAGGATTGCGCTCAGCATCAAGATTTTTGTACACGCCTTGAAAGTCTAAATTCAAATTATGCTTCAATTCGTAGGTGGCCAAACCTTGAATGTTCAAACTCTTATTGTCAAAACCTTGTCCTGTTTCTACACCATTATCAAACGGTCTATCTCTAAATGTTTTGTTAATGATGTCTCCACCCCACGAACGATCATCAGGATCTCGCCCATAGTCTGCATAAGTAACCATTCCATGTAGCCGTAATTTATTAAAAGGTTGGTAGCGCGCCATTGCTATTGCCTCTGTAAAGTTTGCGCCCAGTGGGTGTGCCAACGCTTGTCCATAACCGGTGTAATTGGTCACTAAGTTTCTGTGTTGATATGTATAAGGTCTCACTCTATTTACTTCTGCTTGTAAATCAAGTTGTTTTACGCCAAATGCATTTACATAAGTAGCTCCTTGCTGAAAAGCAAATTTGTTTGCCCAACTATCACCTTGACGTACATCTTCTATACTAAACTCATCAAGCACTAATTGACCGTATAATTTTAACCTATTTTTCACCAAAGCAGAATAGTTGAACCCAATAACAACATTATCAGGGCTTCCCACTTGTTGCTCCATGGCTCTGTAAAAAATAACAGGGTTTAAATAATGGAATTCAAATTGATTTTGGCGATTAAAAATAATACTCTCAAATACGCCTACATTCAACCAGTCAGTGGCATCGAAACTTAAATGATGCGAAACCATGTACTTTTTCCCAACAAGAGTATCTGGACCTTG
>Ga0114952_1001197_pt1 | contig 22700 bp, 21 predicted proteins | sample SidtaG_2_FD_87303 | JGI IMG/M metagenome (GOLD analysis project Ga0114952, IMG submission 87303) | Marine algal microbial communities from Sidmouth, United Kingdom - Sidmouth_Asex2 metaG | ecosystem: Host-associated > Algae > Red algae > Unclassified | place: Sidmouth, United Kingdom | collected...
GCATTTTTTTGCTCAGCCATTATGCGCTCTCCTGATCTTCGCCAATGACGACTTGGGTTTCAGTGAGAAACTTATAAGGCGGTACTTCGAGGTTCTTCGGGGCCGGCATACCAGAATACACGCGACCCGAAAAATCAAATTTCGAGCCGTGGCACGGGCAGAAAAAGCCGCCAAACCACGTAGGACCGAGATCGGGCGGCGCTACTTCCGGACGATACGTCGGAGCGCAACCCAAATGCGTACAAACACCGAGCAAAACCATAAGATTAGGTTTTATTGATCGCTCGGATCCGACAGCGTAGACAGGTTGCTGCGGCATACCAGACTCTGGGTCTGCCAACAGGTCCTCGCCTTCCACCTTAGCCAAGCTGGCCAAGGCTTCGTCGGTACGGTTAAGCAGCCATACGGGTTTACCGCGCCACTCAACGGTCATCATCTGTCCCGGTTCTAGCTTACTGATATCTACTTCAACCGGCGCACCCGCAGCTCGGGCACGCGCACTCGGCGCGAAGGATTTCAGCATCGGGACCGCCAACCCAACAACGCCAGCCGCACCAACCACACTCACAGAGGCGGTAAGGAAACGGCGACGCTTGGGGTCCAAGTCGCTCAGATCGAGCGAGCCTTGCTCAGCGTTTGCCATGCACAGGTTCTCCAAACATAAGTAATTCGAAATTGTTCTCAGGCATCCGGCTATTGCCGAGATTTGCCCGCTGTACCCGCCGACCGGAATTCCTACTCCAAATCAGCGAGCTAAAATCGCACTTTCAAGCTGTCAATTCTACCACAAACACAAACACTTCCCGCGCCAATGGCAATCAAATAGTCAACTAATTAGGAACTAAACTGGATTGTCTATGTCGACGAAGCGATAACGTAAGGAAAAACGCTCTGCTAGATGCTGTCCTAGCGCCTGTACACCACCACGCTCAGTAGCATGATGACCCGCGGCTAAGTAGGTGATTTCGGTCTCTCTAGCGATATGCGTTGTGCGCTCGGAAACCTCACCTGACAAAAATAGATCGGCCCCTTCATCGCGTGCTTGATCAATAAAGTCCTGAGCGCCGCCACTACACAGTGCCACCGTTTGGACTAAGCGCTCTGCTTCACCCAACAACATTGGCCGCCGATCAAGCTCTACTTCCACTTGCGAAGCAAATTCCGCGGCCGAAAGAGGCCTAGGAAGATCTCCCAGCCACAACAACCCTTCAGTACCGCCCGCTTTAAATTGACGAACATTTTGCAGTGAAAAACTCTTTGCCAAACAGGCGTTGTTACCCAATTCCACATGAACATCAAGGGGTAAGTGGTAGGCTAACAAATTGATATCATTTTTCATCAAACGGCGAATACGCGCGCCTTTCATACCAACCAGCGGCTCAGGCTCACCTTTCCAAAAATAGCCGTGGTGCACCAACACCGCACAAGCTCCCCACGCCTCCGCTTCTGCCAAAAGCGCATCGGAGGCTGTCACTCCGACCATTAGCTTTTCTATCTGAGCACGCCCCTCAACCTGCAGCCCATTGGGACTGTAGTCAGCGATTGCATCCACAGCAAGCAGCTGCTGGCAGTACTTATGTAAAGTCTTGCAATCAATCATGTTCAGACGCAGTAAATAGAATTCCCAGTGTTATCATAGACGAGCAAAAAGCGAACGACCAAGACCAACCATTGACTGAGCGCGAAACACCCGCGCCTCAAGGACCTCAACCGGCATGAACCCTGCCCTGCGATCGCTGATTTACGCCATATTAATTGGTGTATTGACAGCCTTTGCCGCCTTCGGCCTGTGGCAATTTGCGCGCGGCGCCAATACAACAGCCGATACCGCCACCGCGAGCTATTCGTCAGCGGTCGCGCGCGCAGCGCCGTCTGTGGTTCAAGTTGAAGCCCAGCGCCGCGACAGCAGCACATCCATCAGCAGCAACCCAATGCTGAATGAGCTATTTGGAAATGACTCGGTCAGCAGCACCGTAACCAGCCAAGGCTCGGGTATCGTGGTACGCGCCGATGGCCACATATTGACCAACTACCACGTTGTGCATGACGCCGAGCTAATCACCGTCACTCTGACTGACCGCCGTCGCCTGCCCGCAGAAGTCATCGGCATCGACGCGGAAACAGACATCGCCGTGCTTCGTGTTCAGGCGCCGGACCCACTTCAGCCCATCACAGCCGGAGATGACGGCAGACTAGCCGTCGGCGACGTCGTTCTCGCCATTGGCAATCCTTATGGCATCGGACAAACCGTCACCCAAGGCATCGTCTCTGCACTTCGACGCCATGTTGGAGGCTTTAGCGTCTACGACCAATTTATTCAGACAGACGCCGCCATCAACCCAGGCAGCTCCGGCGGCGCACTGGTCAACTTGCATGGCGAGCTGATCGGCCTGAACACTTCTGTTTTCAACGGCGCAAAGGACGCCCGCGGCATCAGCTTCGCAATACCCGCACGCATGCTGTTCAGCATCGTCGATCAGCTCATTGACAAAGGCACCGCCAGTCAAGGCTGGCTGGGCGTTAGTGGTCGCGACGTCTCCGTCTCCGCTTTGCGCAACCGCGCCACTAGCGGCGTTTTTGTCACAGGGGTATACCAAGGCGGGCCAGCCGACAAAGCGGGTATCAAGCCGGGAGATGTAATTGACGGACTCGACGAACTCGCCACCCCTGATTCGCGCAGCCTGCAATATGTCAGCTCGCATATCGCGCCACAGAGCAAAGTCATCGTGCACGGCCGCAGAAACGGCAAACCTTTTAAGTTCGATTTGCTCATGGGCAAGCGCCAGCGACAATAGCCCGACTTTCAGCGACAGCAAACAGCAAACAGCAAACAGCAAACAGCAAACAGCAAACAGCAAACAGCAAACAGCAAACAGCAAATCTAACTTAGCATTTCCTGCAACACTGCCACCAACGTAGAACACTCTGTCGCAGAGCCAATACTGATGCGCAAATGCTCACTGATACGCTCGGCACGAAAATGCCGCACCAGAATTTTTTTCTCGCGTAACTGAGCAGCGAGACTCTCGGCCGCATGCTCTGGGTGTCGTGCAAACACAAAGTTGGCCGCTGAGGGAATACACTCAAACCCGAGCGCTGTGAGCTGCTCGACCAAACGATCACGATTCCCCACCAGTCGCTGACAGCTCTCAACAAAGTAGGCATCGTCGTTTACGCTAGCAAGCGCCGCGGCCTGCGCCACCGTGTCGAGTGGATAGGAATTAAAGCTGTCTTTGACTCGCACTAGCCCGTCGATAAGCGCAGGCGAGCCAACAGCATAACCGACGCGCATGCCTGCCAGAGAGCGGCTCTTTGAGAAAGTCCGCACCACCAAAACATTGTCGAATTGATGCAACAGCGCAAGTGCGGACTGCCCGCCAAAATCGATATAAGCCTCATCCACAACCACAGCACAATGCTTGTTTTGCTCTGCGATACGCTCGATGGCCTCAATAGGCAGCAAACGACCTGTTGGCGCGTTAGGATTGGCGATAATCACGCCGCCCGACTCACCCACATAATCATCGGGGTCAATGGCAAAGTGGCGGTCGAGCGGAAGCGCCCTCACTTGTATATCGTACAAGCCCGCGTAGACCGGATAAAAACTGTAGCTGATATCTGGGTACAGCAACGGGTGAGATTGACGAAAAAAAGCATAAAACGCATGCGCTAAAACTTCGTCTGAGCCATTACCCACAAAGACCTGATCACGCTCAACCCCGTGATACTTCGCCAGCGCTTCGGTCAGAGCGGCCGAAGAAGGGTCAGGGTAGCGCCGGAGCCCTTCGCCCGCTGCCGCTTTAATCGCTTCAATCACTTTAGGTGACGGCGCATCTGGGCTTTCGTTGGTATTTAGCTTGATCAGATCAGCCACTTTAGGCTGTTCACCCGGCACATAAGGACTCAGCCTATCGATACCTGGGCTCCAAAAATGACTCATGGCAACAGCACTCTGTTTAATCTTCGGGTATTCGGAAACGCGCTGATTCGGCGTGAGCCTGAAGGCCTTCGCCTTCAGCCAATACACTGGCCACGCGACCCAGCGTAGCCGCACCTTCTGGGCTACAAGCGATTAAACTGCTGCGTTTCTGGAAGTCATACACACCCAGCGGAGAGGAGTAACGCGCAGTACCCGATGTAGGCAAAACATGATTTGGACCAGCACAATAATCACCGAGCGCCTCGGCAGTGTATCGCCCCATGAAAATTGCACCGGCATGACGCACTTCTTTCGCAAGCTCTTCTGCATTATCTACGGATAACTCCAGATGTTCAGGCGCAATAGTATTGACCACGGTCATCGCTTGCGCCATGTCCGCTACGTGAATAAAGACACCGCGATCGCGCATCGAGGTTTCAATTACCTGACGCCTCGGCAACTGCTGCACCAGCTTGTCCATACTGCTCTGCACCGCATCGAGAAAGTCTTCATCGGAGCTAACCAAAATAGACTGCGCCAGCTCATCATGCTCAGCCTGCGAGAACAAGTCCATCGCTATCCAATCAGGGTCAGTCTTGCCATCACAGACCACGCATATCTCGGATGGCCCAGCGATCATGTCGATGCCCACCTGACCAAAAACCTGACGCTTGGCAGTGGCCACCCAAGTATTACCAGGACCCGTGATTTTGTCCACGCGTGGGATTGTTTCTGTGCCATAAGCCAATGCTGCCACAGCTTGCGCGCCGCCTACCGTGAACACCTTATCGACACCCACCAAAGCAGCCGCTGCAAGCACCATTGAATTTCGCTCTCCACGCGGTGTTGGCACCACCATGATCAGCTCGCCCACTCCCGCCACCTTAGCGGGAATAGCATTCATAAGCACCGATGACGGGTAACTGGCTTTGCCACCTGGCACATACAAACCCGCACGATCCAAGGGCCGCACTTGCTGCCCCAGCAAGGTGCCATCTGCCTCACGGTATTGCCATGAGTCTTGTTTTTGATGCTCGTGGTATCGACGCACACGCTCAGCAGCAACCTCCAGCGCTTCTCGCTGTTCGGCAGGCAAGCCATTAAGCTCACGCTGCAACTCCTCGCTGCTCAGGCTTAGCTGCGCCATACCTGCCACATCTAAACCGTCAAATTGTCGCGTGTACTCAACTACAGCTGCGTCACCGTCACGACGCACCGTGGCGATAATTTCAGATACAGTGCTCGCAACCTGATTATCAGATACGGCCTCCCAAGCGAGCCGCTGCTGCAACTCCCGATCAAAATCAGGCGAACTGGCCGACAGTCGAAGCACTGCATCCACTAGCTTGCCCCGTTGCCTTCGCGGCGCTTGCGCACTGCCGCCGCCAGATCTTCGAGCATTGGCACCGTGTCATCCCAAGAAACGCAAGCATCCGTGATGCTTTGCCCATAGACGGGTTCGCGGTCTGTAGAGTAGGACTGATTGCCTGCTACTAAATTACTTTCGATCATGATGCCAAAAATACGCATATCTCCGCCCTCAACCTGATGACACACATCGTGGTTGACGTACTTCTGGCGCTCATGCTTTTTGCGGCTATTCGCGTGGCTGTAGTCAATCATCACACGCTCGGGCTTGCCGGATTTTGCCAACATCGCACAGGCATCGTCGACACTCGCCGCATCGTAGTTGATGGCTTTGCTACCGCCACGAAGAATGATGTGACAAGCATCATTGCCTGTTGTGGCAAAAATAGCCGAGTGGCCCGACTTAGTAACCGATAAAAAGCGGTGCGGGCAAGAAGCAGAACCAATGGCGTCAACAGCCAACTGCACACTGCCAGCCGTGCCATTTTTAAAGCCAACAGGACAAGACAAGCCCGACGCCAACTCACGATGCGACTGACTCTCGGTTGTGCGAGCGCCGATCGCACCCCACGACACCATATCGGCTATAAATTGCGGGCTAACCAAGTCTAGATACTCAACACCACAGGGCAGACCAAGATCATTGATATCACACAGCAACTGACGCGCAATACGCAGCCCTTTATTGATATCAAAACTATCGTTGATATCAGGGTCATTTATCAGCCCTTTCCAGCCCACTGTCGTGCGCGGTTTTTCAAAATACACCCGCATCACTATTTCTAAGTCTTCTTTCAGCTCCTCACGCAGCTTCACCAATTTATTGGCGTATTCCATCGCCGCGACTGGGTCGTGGATAGAGCAAGGGCCAACCACAACGACCAAGCGATCATCTTCGCGGCGCATTACGCGCTGTATAGCGCGGCGCGTGCTCGTGACCGTATCAAATGCTTTGTCACTACCGGCCACTTCTTGCATGAGGGTTTCAGGGGCAATCAGCTTGAAATGCTCGCTGATGCGCAGGTCGTCCGTGTTTATGGTCATGCTTTTTCCGCCTCGACTGCACGCGCCAAATCTGCCGTGAAGTCACTGATTTTGCGGTGCTTCAATTTAGCAGCCGCTTTGTTAACAATAAGGCGTGCCGTGCTGTGACGGATCACCTTCAATTCATCTAGACCGTTGGCGCGCAAGGTGTTGCCCGTATCGACCAAATCGACAATGACATCAGCCAAGCCCACCAGCGGCGCCAGCTCCATCGAGCCATACAATTTGATCAACTCGACCTGCACTGGCGTCTCGTGTTCATTGCTGAAATACTCCCGCGCCTGCTGCGTGTATTTGGTCGCCACACGCAGTTGGCGCGCGCTCTCCCAACCACTGTCTGGCCGCCCGGCTACTGACAAGCGACACGCGCCAACGCCAAGATCAAGCGGCTCGTACAACCCACGCCCGCCGTGCTCATCCAAAACATCTTTGCCAACTACGCCCAAATCAGCCGCACCGTATTCAACATAAGTTGGCACATCACTTGAGCGCACCACCAACACAGTGACATCGGGGCGCGTGGTAGGGAATTCAAGCTTTCGACTGACAGCAGGGTCCTCTAACAACTCAATTCCTGCCGCTTTTAAAAGCGGAGACATCTGCTTGAACAACCGACCTTTTGCCAGCGCAATGGTCAAGCCTTTTTTGTCACTCATCGCTACTGCCCCGAGACACGCTCAATGGTCGCGCCTAATTGGCGGAATTTTTCTTCGATACGCTCGTAACCCCGATCCACGTGGTAGATGCGCTGCACCAATGTCTCGCCTTCCGCAACTAGTCCGGCGATAACCAAGCTCGCCGAGGCGCGCAGATCAGTCGCCATCACAGGGGCCCCAGTAAGCTTATCCACACCAGTGATCATCACAGTGTTTCCCTCAATACGGGCATCCACCCCCATGCGCTGCAACTCTTGAATATGCATAAAGCGGTTCTCAAAGACTGTCTCAGTGATGGCACCCGTGCCTTTGGCCACTGCATTCAAAACACAAAACTGCGCCTGCATATCGGTAGGAAAACCCGGGTGAGGCGACGTGCGCAGATTGATCGCTTTAGGACGCTTACCACGCATATCCAGCTCTATCCAGTCTTCACCGGTATCGATATGGGCACCAGCGGCTTCCAACTTTTGAAGCACGGCATCCATAATCATCGGGCGCGTGTTGAGCGTACGCACATGACCGCCTGTCACAGCCGCAGCCACCAAATACGTCCCCGTTTCAATGCGGTCTGGCACAACATGCCAACGACATCCCGACAAACGCTCTACACCCTCGATTTCGATGGTCTGCGTGCCTGCGCCGCGTATTTTAGCCCCACACGCGTTAAGAAAATTGGCCAAATCGACCACTTCTGGCTCGCGCGCAGCATTCTTCAAGATGGTCGTGCCCTCTGCTAACGCAGCTGCCATCATCAGGTTTTCTGTCCCAGTCACGGTGACCGTATCAAACACGAGCTTGGCACCTTTCAAGCGCTTGGCGCTGGCCTTAATATAGCCGTTCTCCACCTCTACTTCCGCACCCAATGCACGCAAACCTTCAATGTGCAAATCAACAGGGCGCGTACCGATGGCGCAGCCGCCCGGCAACGACACTTCGGCATGACCAAAGCGAGCCACAAGCGGCCCCAGCACCAAAATTGAAGCGCGCATCGTTTTTACTAAATCGTAAGGCGCACAAGTACTATCTATTTTGGCCGCATCGGTCTCGATACCCATGTGCTCGTCAAGCGTGACGTGCACGCCCATGCGACTGAGCAACTGTATGGCGGTGGTCACATCGCGCAAGTGCGGCACGTTACTAATATTGACCGGCGCTTCGCAGAGCAACGTGGCAGCCACAATAGGTAGTACGGCGTTTTTTGCGCCAGAAATGCGAACCTGCCCTTCCAAGGGCTGGCCACCGACTATCTTTAAGGTATCCATGGGCGCGTTCAAACTCCAAAGTAATTGAGGTAAGGAGGTCCGCTGGACATTAAATTTTAGCGCGGACATCCGCCCTCGCAGCGTCCATAATCAGACGCATCAAGGGCAAACCCGCTATATTATCGGAATTGCACCTTGGTCGGTACCTCTGCGCATTGACGCAAGTGCACATTTTACTGACAGCTCGCTCAACTAACCTTCGGGATACAACATGATACTGGCCGCACTCGCTGTGCTCGCTGGCTTTGCCTTGCTTATTTACAGCGCAGACCGCTTTGTCGCTGGCGCCTCTGCCATCGCCTCTCATTTTGGCGTTTCATCACTTTTAATTGGCGTAACCGTTGTCGGCTTTGGCACCTCAGCGCCCGAGATTTTCATCGCGCTGATCGCCAGCCTAGATGACAGCCCCGCCCTTGCGGTCGGCAACGCCATTGGCTCCAATATCGCCAACATCGGCTTGATTCTTGGCAGCACCGCGCTGCTGACCGCCATCCCCATCGCGCGCGAAAAAGTTCGTGACGAAGTATTGATGCTATTAGCCGCCACGGTACTGGCCTGTGCTGTATTGATCGACGGCAAACTCACCATGATCGATGGCGTGTTACTAGTGATCGGCTTTGTGGTGTTTGTGCTCTGGGCGATCTGGCAAGCCAAACGACAGCCTGGTGACGAAGGTGAAGAGCTGCCAGATGACATGAGCACCGGCAAAGCTTGGCTTACCTTGCTTGTTGCAATGGCAATACTAATTGGCAGCTCGCGATTGCTGGTCTGGGGCGCAACTACCATCGCCACGGCAATCGGCGTATCCGAACTCATCATCGGGCTGACAATTGTTGCTATCGGCAGCAGTCTGCCAGAGCTCGCCGCTTCGATCGCAGCCGCAAAGCGTGGCAAATCCGAGATGGCACTAGGCAACGTTATTGGCTCCAACATTTTCAACACACTCGCGGTGCTATGTGTTCCGGCGTTGGTGGCAGGCGCCCAGCTACAGCCCGCTGTTCTGCAGCGCGACCTACCCGTGATGGTCGCGTTTACCGCCGCCATGCTGTATATCGTGCTGCGCAAAAACCACCTGCTTAGTCGCCTAGAAGGCGGCCTACTAGTAGCCGCATTCGCCGCTTATATGATCTGGCTCGGCCTAGCGAGCACCGCATGAGCAACAAAGACCTACTCGCCCTTGCGGACGCCGTATTACGCATTGAAGCTGACGCAGTACATGCCTTACGCAAACGCCTCGACGAAAACTTCGTCAAAGCCTGCGAACTACTGCTAGCTTGCGAAGGACGAGTGGTTGTCACGGGCCTTGGTAAATCGGGTCATATAGCCCGAAAACTGGCCGCTACTTTTGCCAGCACCGGCACAGCTGCGTTTTTTGTGCACCCAGGCGAAGCCAACCACGGCGACCTAGGCATGATCAAACGCACCGACGTAGTGCTAGCCATGTCCAACTCCGGTGAAACTGCAGAATTGCTTTCACTACTACCCTGGCTAGCGCGCCACGGCATTCCACTGATCTCCATGACAGGCAAGTCAGCATCAAATTTGGCCAAGGCCGCCGCCGTACACTTAGATGTCAGTGTTGCTGAAGAAGCTTGCCCACTTGGGCTCGCCCCTACGGCCAGCACAACAGCGACGCTCGCCATGGGTGACGCGCTGGCGGTTGCACTACTAGAAGCACGTGGCTTCACTGCAGAAGATTTCGCCCGCTCACATCCCTCGGGCGCACTGGGTAAACGCTTGTTACTCAAAGTTGCCGATACCATGAGCACAGGCTCAGACGTACCTTGGGTTAGCGGCGATACAACTCTCGATCTCGCCCTACTGGAAATGACACAAAAAGGCCTCGGCATGACCATTGTTTCGCCGGATGGCCACAAGCTAGAGGGAGTCTTCACTGACGGCGACTTGCGCCGCGCACTTGACCAACGACTACCGCTACACCAAATCACCGTTGCAGACGTCATGACTTCGCCCTGCCAGAGCACCGAACCCGACGCCTTGGCTGCAGCGGCTGTCAAGCAAATGGAAGACTGCCGAATCACCGCATTACCAGTCTTAGACAACAAAAAAATTGTTGGTGTCGTGCACCTACACGCTTTATTAAGAGCAGGTGTCAGCTGATGACCAGCAACACCAGCACTGAGGGCCAAAAAAACATAGCCCCCCAACTACTGCCGAATTTCCGCACACGGCAGTGGCTACTGGTCGCGGCGCTCTGCATCGCAGGACTGTGGCTAGTGGTCAGCCGCAACCCCGTCGTTCAGCCAGAATTTGAAAGCGTTTCTATGGCTGGGGCAAAAGCTGACTATTATTTAGAATCATTCACTCTAATGAACACCAACAGCAACGGCGACACAGATTACACACTCAAGGCAGAAACACTGATCCACTTGCCAACAGAACTACTTGCGCGGGTTAACGCGCCATTTTTGACCGTCAACAGCAACACCACCGACAAAGGGATCTGGGAGCTCACCGCCAAAACGGGCCTGCTACCTGACAACGGCCTAACGGTCGACCTGCTTGGTGATGTGCAACTGCAACAGCGTATCGACGGTCAAACCCCTGTGCGCCTGACAACGCCAGGCCTGCGATTAGACCGAGAACAACAGCAGCTTACTAGTGACAACGGTGTGGAGGTGCAAGGTTTAGGGTGGCAGTTACAGGCAGACAAGATGACCGGCGAGATAGAGACGGGCAAACTGATTTTTAGAGATAACAACCATGCGCAATACACCACGACGCCAGCCGCCAACTAAGTCAAGCAAGCCAATTGGCCACGGCACTCAGCTATACCGCATAGTGATGCTCGGACTCTGCTGCGCCATGACCCAGCAAGTCTTCGCCCTGCCGCAGGACAGCGAGCAACCTGTCGAAATCAGCGCGGACCGCACGGAATTTGATAACAGCAAACAACAGCACACACTCAGCGGCAATGTGCTGATCACTCAAGGCAGCATGCGCATTAGCGCGGAAGAAATCACGCTACAGCTAAAAAACGGTGAGATAACTGAAGTCAAAGGCGAAGGCAAGCCCTTGCACTACAGCATTACGGACAACGACGGCCAACCACTCGAAGCCAGCGCTCGGCAAATCATCTACCGCCCTATCGAATCCAAATTATCGCTTTTAGGCGGAGCATCACTCAATCGGCCCGATCGAGAACTTAGTGGCGAGCGCATTGACTACAACATCAACACGGCTCGCATCAATGCTCAAGGCAGCGCAAAAAAACGCGTAAAAATAACCATCCAACCCGAAAAGAAGAAAAAATGAGCGCGCTGCACGCCCACAACCTTCGCAAAAGCTATGGTCGCCGCACGGTGGTCACCGATGCCAGCCTGAGTGTACGCAAAGGAGAAGTGATTGGTTTGCTTGGCCCAAACGGCGCAGGCAAGACCACCTGCTTCTACATGATCGCCGGCTTAGTCAAAGCAGACGCCGGCAGAGTGACCCTAGACGATCACGACATCACCAAACTGCCCGTCCATCTGCGCGCCAAGGCTGGCCTCGGTTACCTGCCACAAGAAGCTTCCGTATTCAGGAAACTATCGGTGGCGGACAACATTCGCGCCGTGCTGCAACTACGACCTGAACTAAAGCAAAGCGAACGAGACAAACAATTAGAGATGCTGATCGAAGAACTACAAATCGATCACATACGCGACAGCCTAGGTATGGCATTGTCAGGCGGTGAGCGCCGACGGGTAGAAATCGCACGTGCTCTGGCAATGGAGCCACGCTTTATTTTGCTAGATGAGCCGTTTGCAGGCGTAGACCCAATATCCGTCAACGACATCCAACGCATCATCAAACACCTCAGCAGTCGTGGCATAGGAGTTTTGATCACCGACCACAACGTACGAGAGACGCTGGGCATCTGCGAGAGGGCATACATATTGGGCAATGGTACGGTGCTGGCAGAAGGCACACCGCAAGAAGTACTGGAGAACGCCCAGGTAAAAGAGATATATCTCGGCGACAACTTTAAAATATAAAGCAGTATTTGTGCCATTGATTTGGCACTATCATCTTATTTGTGACCTATTGATATCTAAAAACGACAAATCCGGTTTTTAAAGCTTGCAGCCCCCAAAAAGCCGACCATACTTCCTCTTGCACTCAGGGGATACCTGAGCATAAGGTAGAAGCCAAACCAGCACCAAAATCGGTTGCAAGGAGAGGCATCGGCAAACTCTAGCGAACTCGCTGCCGCTAAACGGCAAGAGCTCGCGCCCGGTGAAGGGATGTGGAACGTCATGAAACAAGCACTAAATATGAGAATGGGCCAGTCATTGGCCATGACCCCTCAGCTACAGCAAGCTATACGCCTGCTTCAGCTGTCCACACTGGAGTTACAGTCCGAGATTCAGGATGCGCTGGAATCCAACCCTCTACTAGAGATGAATGAAGAAGACGGTTCTAGCACCAACGAAGAAGCCGCCTCTACAACTCGCAAAGAAGTGAATGAGGCCGAAGCCGAGAAGGCCCAAGCCAAAGAATTAGAGACAGCAGACGGCGGATTCGCGGATTCACCGGCTGAAACGCGCACCGACGAAGGCCTCAACTCAGACACCATGCCTGATGACCTACCCGTCGACAGCGCCTGGGAAGATGTCTACGAGCCAAGCTACACCGCTTCAAGCTCACGCGGCGAAGAAGGTAGCCGAGACTTTACCGAGTACCACAGCAGCGGCGCAGCGTCCTTACAGGACCACCTGCTTGAACAGCTCTACTTAAGCCCGCTGAGTTCAGCAGAGCACCAAACAGGTGCAGCCATCATCGAAGCGATTGACGATGCCGGTTATCTGACTGACCCTCTTGAAGATATCGTCGAGAGCAACAATCAAGAACTACCCGCCAAAGACCAGATGAGCAACGAGAGCGCCGAGAAGCTACTGAGCTTTATCCAACGCTTGGACCCCATCGGTTGTGGTGCACGTGATATTGGCGAATGCATGTACGTTCAACTAGAACAACTGCCGTCTTCAGCTATACGTGACCGTTCTATGACGGTTGTGTTCAAACATTTGGCACTTTTGGGAAATCACGATCTACCAAAAATTCGCCGTGAAATGAAAATCAGCGAAGCCGAACTGCACGAAGCAATCAATTTAATTCGCTCAGTCAACCCGCGGCCCGGCGCCCAAATTACGGCCAACAGCGCTCAATACATCGTGCCGGACGTCTTTGTTCGCCGCGAACGCAACGCTTGGAAAGTCGAACTCAACCCCGACATTGCACCACGATTGGGCATCAACAGCCTGTACGCCAACATGGTAAAACGCGCCGACAAAAGCGACGACAACACCTTTATTCGCAACCATTTGCAAGAGGCTCGTTGGTTTATCAAAAGCCTGCAAAGCCGCAACGAAACTCTATTGCGTGTTGCCACAGCGATTGTTGAGCACCAGCGCGACTTTTTAGAGCATGGCGAGATGGCGATGAAACCTCTGGTTTTGCGCGATATTGCCGAACAATTGGATATGCACGAATCAACTATCTCACGGGTGACTACGCAGAAGTTCATGCACACCCCGCGTGGCATACACGAGTTTAAGTTCTTCTTTTCGTCTCATGTAGCGACAGCAGATGGCGGCGAATGCTCTGCCACCGCCATCCGTGCCATGATACGTGAACTCGTCGCCAACGAAGATCACCAGTCGCCACTGAGCGACAGCAAAATCGCCAGCACGCTTGTCAACAATGGCATCAAGGTGGCTCGACGCACGATCGCCAAATACCGCGAGTCCATGGCGATTCCACCGTCTAACGAAAGAAAAAGGTTAAATTAACCCTGAACACTACGCGCACCAACAAACGCCTACATGCCACCGCCTCACACGCGGTGGCTGAGGCGTTTTTTGCGTTTTATCGGCGGCTCAAAAGCGCTTCTCCCGTCGCTGACACGCCATTTGCGTGCGCCACCAGATTGCCGTTCGCACCCGCGAATGGCATTTCGCGCCGACAGCTTGCTGCCGGCTCTGCAACACGCCTCTCAAATAGGAGTACCCTATGAATCTCACCATCGCCGGACATCACCTGGAGATTACAGATTCCCTCCAAAACTACGTCGAGGAAAAAATCGACAAACTGGAGCGACATTTTGATAACGTGACCGATATCCAGGTCATTCTAAGCGTGGAAAAACAACGACAAAAGGCAGAGGCGACCGTGCACGTCACTGGCGCAACGCTATTCGCCGACACTGTCGACGAAAATATGTATGCCGCTATTGACCTGATGACTGACAAGCTAGATCGTCAAATCATCAAGCACAAAGAAAAGCTCAAAGACCATCACCGCAAGGAAAAAGAGCTTCTCGATAAGCAGTTGGAAGAATAGTTTTCATCGTAGATTGCTACGATTGACTTGACGCCAACTCTTCCCCGCTGTCTAATCGCGAACCCAACAGCGGGGAAGGACTACTAGCCGTCAACTTTGATCGGCACGATTATCATGCCTGGACTGTATAACTTACTTAACAAAGACCGTGTGATTTGCCATGCGGACATCAGCAGCAAAAAACGAGCACTACAAACGCTCGCAGAGGTGCTGTCCAAAAGCGACCCTGAACTCAAAGCCCGAAAGGTCTTTGACCAGTTCTGTGACCGCGAACAACTGGGGTCCACCGGACTAGGCAATGGTATCGCCATACCGCACTGCCGCATGGATGGGCTGAACGAACCCATAGCCGCCTTGATCACCATCGACGACCCAATTGAATTTGATGCGCCGGATAAAAAACCAGTGGATCTACTGGTGGGGTTGATGGTGCCGAGCGAAGCGACTGACACGCACCTGCAGCTTCTCGCAAACATCGCCAAGCACTTCAGCGATACAAGCACCTGTGAAACAGTTCGCCGGGCGACCTCTTCCACAGAAATACTCGATATTTTGCGGCCAGAGCCGCCACCGGTCGAATGACCAGCAACCTATCGATTGAATCACTGTTTGAAGCCCTACGAGGACCACTCTCACTCAGCTGGGCGGCAGGACAAAATGCAGCAAGCACTGAACTCTCGAGGGACAGCAACGAAGCAGAGAGACCCAATCTCATTGGCTACTTCAACCCCATCTCGCCCAATCGCATCCAAATCATTGGCAACGCCGAATTCGACGCACTCCACAACGAGCTAGATGGTGCGTCACTGGGACAAAGCGCTGGCAGTAACATCATTATTTACAGTGATGACTTGCAACCGCCTGACAGCAGTCTGGCACTGGCAGACTCCAACAACATTGCGCTGTTTTGCTCTCCCCGACCCGCACGCGAACTCATCGCCGAATTGCGCTACTACCTCGCCAAGCGCTTAGCCCCTAGCAAAATTGAGCACGGCGTTTTTTTGTGTGTTTTGGGTGGCGGCGTATTAATCACTGGCGATGCTGGCACAGGGAAAAGTGAAGTTGCGCTCGAACTCATCAGTCGCGGTCACAGCCTAATCGCAGACGACGCCACCCTGTTCACACGCACGAGCCCAACATCCATACAGGGCAGCTGCCCAGAAATCCTAGAAAATTTCTTGGAAGTCCGCGGTTTAGGCATACTTAATGTGCAACAAATGTACGGCGACGCGGCGACTCGTAGTAAAATGACTCTGCACCTCATTGTGCACTTACGTCAATTTAACGCCGTGGAGTTACAAAGTTTCGACCGCCTTGAGGGTCAGCGTCGCGTTCGACGTATATTGGGTATCGAAATCACGGAAATCACTATTCCTGTGGCTCCCGGCCGAAATCTAGCCGTCTTAGTTGAAGCCGCAGCCCGAAATTTTATGCTGATGTCTCAGGGTATTTACGCCTCTGCAGATCTCACAGAACGACAACGCCAATACTTGGCAAAGAGGTTTTAACATGCGGTGTCTGATCGTTAGCGGACAATCCGGCTCAGGAAAAAGTGTTGCTCTGCACACACTGGAAGACGCTGGGTACTACTGCATTGATAACCTGCCGGTCGAGCTACTACCCGACCTGATCGAAAAGCTCTCATCACGCCCCATTCAAAATAAGATAGCCGTCGGCGTTGACGCCCGATCAAGCGATGAAGAAGGCATGAAAGCCTTGCCAGATATTTTGCAAAGCTTGCGAGATGACGGCATCAATGTCGAAATTTTGTTTTTGCAAACGGACCTCGACACCCTAGTGCGTCGTTTCAACGAAACTCGCCGACGCCATCCGCTGACCTCTGATGAAGTGCCATTGGTGCAAGCAATAAACCTTGAGCGCGAGCGATTGGAACCCATCAGCATGTCGGCTGATGTTTTTATCGACACCACCAACAGCAACTTGCACCAACTGCGTCAGCATATTCACGACCGGCTGATCGACGATGACGCCGAAGGCATGTCGATGTTGTTTCAATCCTTTGGCTACAAGCACGGTACGCCATTGGACACCGACTTCGCCTTTGACATCCGCTGCTTACCCAACCCTCACTGGGAAACCAGCCTACGGCCAATGACTGGCCGCGACGAGCCGATCGTTAAATTCCTTGAAGAACATGCATCTGTTGAAGAAATGTATCGTTCTATTGCCGACTTTCTTACCCGCTTCGTGCCACACTTCGAAGCTGAGAATCGTGCCTACCTAACCATCTCAATTGGATGCACGGGAGGCCGACACCGTAGCGTATATATGTCTGAACGACTGGCCGAGCTATTTCGCCAAACCGGTCGATCTGTGTCGGTGAGACACAGAGAGCTAGACTAATCACACGCGACGACTAAGGAGAACACATGCTTAGCGAAGATGTAGAGATTATCAATAAACTGGGGCTACACGCACGAGCTGCAGCCAAGCTGGTGAAAGTCGCCTCGGCCTTTGAGGCCAACATCGATATCGAGCGAGAGGGGCACAAAGTCAACGCCAAAAGCATTATGGGCGTGATGATGCTGGCAGCAAGCCAAGGCACAATGCTGACAATCAGTATCGACGGCAGTGACGAAGTCGAAGCCATGGACGCCGTTCTGGACTTAATCCACAACCGCTTCGACGAGGACGAATGATATGAGCTTGATGTTCAACGGGATTGGCGTCTCCCGTGGCATCGGTATCGCCCCTACCCGCTTACTTATGCGGGACAAGCTCGAAATCCGCGAACGCAGCATCACCAAAGCCCGCATCAAAACCGAAATTAAGCGTTTTGAGCAAGCTATCGAGACCGCCCAAAAAGAACTCGAATCGGTACGCAAAACCATCCCTGCAGATGCAGGGCTGGACATCAGCTCATTTATCGAAACACACTTACTGATGCTGGCAGATGAAGCTTTCATCAACCAACCGCGCATCACCATTAGCGAGCAGCTAGTCAATGCCGAATGGGCACTGCACCAGCACCGAGAGGCGATCATCAAAGTCTTTGAAGACATGGATGACCCCTATCTCGCCACGCGCAAGAATGACATAAACCATGTCGTTGATGCCGTGTTGCACGCGCTCCAGCACGGTGACAAACGCCGTATAAAAGCCGGAGAACAAGAATGGGAAGGTGTCATAGTCGTCGCTGATGACCTCACCCCCTCCGATACAATCGTGATGCAGACACAAGGAGTGGCAGGCTTTATCACCGAGTCAGGTGGCCAGCTCTCGCACACAGCAATCTTGGCGCGCAGCTTGGGCATACCCGCGATAGTCGGCGTGCATTCAGCGCGGCGCATGTTACGCGACGGCGACATGGTGCTGATGGATGGCAGCTCCGGTCTTGTAGATGCTGATCCGCACGAAAAAACCATCACTCTGTATCGAAAGCGCCAGCGTGAACAAAAACGCGCCACTCGCGAGCTCGAAAAGTTACGTGATGCGCCAGCGGAAACCGCCTGCGGCACAGCCATCAATCTGTTTGCCAACATCGAAAACACCGACGATATCAAAGCACTGCGCCGTGCAAACGCGCTGGGTGTAGGCCTGTACCGTACTGAGTTCCTCTACATGAATCGGGAAGACATCCCGACCGAAGAAGAACACTATCAAGTCTATAGCAAGATCATACGTGCATTAAAGGGCGCCTCACTCACTATTCGAACAGTTGACCTAGGGGCGGACAAACAATCTGCACACACAGAAAAAGGCCCGCAAGAGCGCAACCCCGCGCTTGGATTAAGAGGCATACGTCGGTGCCTGAAAGAGCCCGCACTTTTTGAACCGCAGCTACGTGCGATCTTGCGCGCCGCCGCACGCGGCCCTGTCAACATTCTGTTGCCGATGCTCACCAACACCGATGAAGTTTTGCAGACTCGCGCACTGCTTAACCAAGTGCGTGAGGCATTAATTGCCGAAGGCCAAAAAGTGGGCGAAGACATCAAGCTGGGTGGCATGATCGAAGTCCCAGCGACAGCCATTGCGGCCGATCAATTTGCCAAAGAGCTCGACTTTCTCTCTATCGGCACTAACGATTTAATCCAATACACGCTGGCGATCGATCGTATCGATGATCACGTCAACTACTTGTACGATCCGCTACATCCCGCCGTGCTTCGCCTAGTAAAAATGACCATCGATGCGGGCCGCAAGCGACGCGTACCGGTCTCCATGTGCGGCGAAATGGCGGGCGATGAACGTTTTATCCGTCTGCTGATGGGATTGGGCTTACGCGACTTTTCAATGCCATCTAACTCATTACTTGCAGCGAAAAAAGTTATTTTGGGCAGTAAGCTACGTGATCTGCGCAAGCTCAGCGAGAGCTTTGTCGACGAGACTAATCGCGAACACCGCGCCGCTTTACTGCAAAAGATAAACGCCGAGCAAGTTGTCGAAGAAAAGCCCCTTAATTCATAAGAACACGCACACAGATCACTCTGTGCGCCAGTCACTGAGCCGAGCAAAGCATCCGCATGAAAGAGCAGCCAGCCGTTGATAGCTTGCAAGACCGCCCCAAAACCGACTCACCTGAAGACCCGCACGAAAAAAAGAAAAAAAAGAAAAAGCGAGATAAAAAATCTCATCACGAGAAAGCCGCAGAAACTCGCGCTCGCCTTGAAGAAGTACTGGAAGACGGTCGCTCTTTCACCGTAAAACAAACAATGCAGGCGATGCACCCTGCTGAGCTCGCGAATGCTCTTGAGTCATTACCCAGTAAGAAACGCTTGGTTGCATGGCAGCTGTTAGACGGCGAACACGCCGGTGAAGTACTAACTGAAATCAATGAGGAAGCACGTGACTCTCTCATTGAACAGCTTGAGTCCGAGGAGCTGCTCGAAGCCATTCGAGGTTTGGACGTCGATGACGTAGCCGACTTGATTCAATCATTGCCGGGCGCGCTCATACCACAAGTATTGGCGGGCCTCGACAAACAAAATCGCCAACGCGTCGAGTCCGTACTTTCGTGGCCAGAAGACAGTGCCGGCGGACTGATGGATTTGGATGTCATCACTGTGCGTGACGACGTCAGTCTAGATGTCGTGTTGCGCTACCTGCGCATGCGTGGAGAGATCCCACAAACCACAGACCGTTTAGTGGTAGTTGACCGAGACGACTACTACCTCGGCGTATTGCCACTTCGTCGACTGCTCACTAATGACCCAGATTTACTGGTCTCAGACGTGATGAAAACAAACGTCGAACCAATCTCCGCAGACATGGCTGACACTGATGTGGTGCGTATGTTTGAGGACTTAGACTTAATCACCGCCGTTGTGGTTGACGACGACGGCCGACTGCTTGGCCGTATCACCATCGACGACGTAGTTGACGTCATGCGTGAAGAAGCCGATCAACAAGTCTACAACATGGCCGGTGTCTCAGCCGAAGACGACCTCTTTGGCTCGGTCATAAAAAGCGCTAAAAAACGCGCAGTTTGGCTAGGGATAAATTTACTCACCGCCCTCCTCGCCGCTTGGGTCATTGGACAGTTCGAGGGCGCACTCGAGGCAATCGTCGCTCTCGCCATCCTCAACCCCGTGGTTGCCAGCATGGGAGGCATCGCCGGCAGCCAAACTCTCACACTGGTTATTCGCAGTCAGGCAATGGGCCACCTCAGCACTGACAACATCAGCTGGCTGCTCACTAAAGAGATGTACGTGGGTGCCATCAACGGCGTGATGTGGTCGCTCGTCGTTGCCTGCGTGGCGTGGGCATGGTTTGATAGCGTAGAACTGGGCATCGTAATAGCGGTAGCACTCGTGCTCAACCTGATGGCGGCAGCGGGAGCCGGAGTACTCATACCGGTTGTATTAAAACGCATGGGCGTGGACCCAGCGCTGGCTGGTGGCGTGATACTGACAACCGTAACAGACGTTGTCGGATTTGTATCCTTTCTAGGCCTTGCAACTATTGTTTTACTCAGTTAAAAATTAGTCGCCTTTTTCTGTGCGTCAGAAACCGACTAATGGAATAGAGCCGAACTTGCTCCAGATGAACTTGATGTTAGCGCATGCTGATCAGCTAATACATCCTCGTCCTTTACACTTGCACACGCCAAAAGCCTGACATTGAGCTTCTGCAAATGAGAAAAAGAAGTGAGAATTCGATCAAAGCACTGCTCTTGTTTTGCTAACGCATTGCTGTAGCGGTCACTCAGCTGGCCATCCACCTCGACAGCTTGCGCGATGCCATCAAAGCTTTGCGCCATGGTTTGCATTGACAAATTGCCGCTTTCCATCGCTCGAGCACTCGTCTCTACAGCCTCAAGTGCCAACCCTGTGTTATACATAAGTTGTTCACAAATGCTTTCTATTTCTTGGCTGGATGATTTCGATTTCTTAGCCAATGCTCGCACCTCGGAGGCGACGACGCTAAAGCCCTTCCCGCTCTCACCAGCAATGGCCGCCTCTATCGCAGCATTGATGCCCAACAAATGTACCTGGAAAGCGATTTGCTCTACAACACTCGATATTGTTTTGATTTGCTCGGCATGCTCTTGCAATGCCGCAACACGGTTTGAGGATTGATCCATTCCTTCAGAAATAGCACCAACGTTGCCGCCAAGCATCTCTACCGCTTGTTCGCCACGCCCCGTTGCATCAGCCACAAGACGTTTCGACTCCCCGCCTTCTGCCGCCACCTGAGTAAGTTCGACCATTTGCTCAGTCAGCTCATCAATAGATTTTTCAAGAGTCGATGCCACTTCTAAGACCTCTTCAGCGACTTGAGACATCTCCAACTGGCTGCCGGTAATAGTTCCCATCATTGACTCAACCTTGTCCATCATTTGGTTAAACATGATGGAGATCTGGCCAACTTCTGTGCCTGGCTCTTCCGGAACGCGGTGACTAAACACACCATCATTCACCACATGGTGCATGGCTTTTATCGTGTCTAACCAAACCGTTTGTGCACCGTGCTCACTGACATTCAACCCTGAAATTTCATGTTCTGGGTCAACCCTTAGCTTGCCCGTCAACCGCATACACACAAACACCAAGAATCCAGTCAGCATACCCCAAAAGACAATCGCAATAACACCGACAAACTGCACCCATAATTGAGCCAAACTTTCGCCCGCTGGCAATTGTTCGGCTGGGGCGAGGACTGCTAGCGCCAACGTTCCCCATATTCCCGCAGCTCCATGCACAGAAACAACGCTTACGGGATCGTCAAGCTGAAAAAACAACATCGAGCGGTAACTAATTAAGTAGACAATCGCAGAGCCAACACCGATAGACACAGCCCCCAACGGACTTACGATTGCACACCCAGCGGTGATACCTACAAGCCCTGCTATTGCCGCGTTTAGCAAATGCCCAACATCTACAACTAACCCACGCGATGTAAAGCTAGATAACACAAACACCGTTACACCTGCAAAAGCGGGAGCAACCATCGTGTTCAGAAGGATTCCCGGCACAGCGGAATCAAAGCTCAATTCACTGCCACCATTGAACCCAAACCAGCCAAACCAGAGAATCAAAGCACCCACGGCTGACAGGGCTAAATTGTGGCCGTGTAAAGGCAGGGCTTCGCCACGCTCATCAAAACGCCCGATTCGTGGGCCCAACACAATCACAGCAGCTAGACCCACGGCTGCACCCAGTAAATGCACAACCGTAGAACCAGCAAAGTCGTAGAAACCCATTTGAGCTAGCCAGCCTTGGTTGTCCGCGATCAGTGCACCACCCCAAATCCAATGCCCACTGATGGGGTATATCAATCCGCTAATCATAAGCGCTGCAAACAAATAAGCACTAAACCCCATACGCTCAGCAACGGCACCGGAGCAAATGGTCGCAGCTGTGCCAGCAAACACAGCTTGAAAAAGGAAGAAAACTAAATCGAAATCTTCTGTAACGCCATGGAGAAAGAAAAAGGATCCGCCAGAGAAGCCACCCCAAACACTTTCACCAAACATCAATGCAAAACCAAAAATAAAAAAAGCACTGATAGACACAACCAGATCACTGATGTTTTTAATTGCTACATTGATGGAGTTCTTTGCACGGATGGCCCCTGCTTCCAACAGCGTAAATCCTGCTTGCATAAAAAACACAAGCACCATGCAGACAACTATCCAAACCA
>Ga0114952_1001198_pt1 | contig 22658 bp, 20 predicted proteins | sample SidtaG_2_FD_87303 | JGI IMG/M metagenome (GOLD analysis project Ga0114952, IMG submission 87303) | Marine algal microbial communities from Sidmouth, United Kingdom - Sidmouth_Asex2 metaG | ecosystem: Host-associated > Algae > Red algae > Unclassified | place: Sidmouth, United Kingdom | collected...
AAGGTACGGAAATGACAGTTCCCTCCGAGATGTCGCACTTGTTACGCAGGATACGCGAACCGGTAGTCTGCGCGAAATGCGCCGAGGAGGTGGCAAACGGAGCGGCAGGGGCCGTTTCCATGCGCGAATACGGACGGTTGGAAATGGGTTTCACGGAGAGGGGATTGCAGGTGTGGTGCCTGCGCCATGACCTTAACGTGCTGCATCTCGATTTCGCCGGAGAGCGGCTGGAAGCCGATTTCCGATGTCTCGAAAAGCGCGTGAACTAGAGCCAGCGGCGTGTGCGGGCCGTATAGGCCGTCCAGTCTTCGCCCATGGCCTTGCCGACATGGAACTCCTCGCCTTCGATGAAGCGACGCTGGACGACGAGCATGAAGACCGGCACGAGAAGTACGGGCGAGAGCGCGCCGAGGCGGATTGCCCATCCGGCGGCGATCAGGGTCATGCCGAGATAGATCGGGTTGCGCGAGAAGGCGAAGGGGCCGTCGGTGATGAGGCTCGTCGGCTTTCGGCGCGGATGGATCGGGGTCTGCGCGCGGCGAAAATGGATCGCGCTCCAGAAAATCAGGGTCAACCCGGCCAAAGCGAGTATCGGCCCGCCGGGAATATCGAAGCTCAGGAGAGGCGCAATGCGAGCAAGGAGGAACTGCGCCGCCAATGTGGCCAGCAGCCAGAGTGGCGGGATGTCGATCCGTTTCGAGATGGGAACGGCATTGCCGTGTCGGTCCTTCATGGATCAGTAGAAGCTCGTGGTCCGGGGGCGTTGAACCTGCTGCGGCAATCCGGTTATCGGCAGGACGCGGTTGTTGCCGTAAGGGTCAGTCTGGATGCGGCAGGTCTCGCCCGCCGCGATGACGCGATCACCGGACATGATTTCCTGGGCAAAGGTGATCTCGCGTCCGCCCGTGGAGAGAATGGCGTATTCGAGACCGGGACGGCGGTCCACCTGTGCGCCGACGCGGTCGCCGGCGATGCCCCCGACGATGCTCGTCGCCAGCCCTCCGATCACCGTTGCGATCGCCTGCCCGCTGCCGTTGCCGACCTGATTGCCGAGTGCACCGCCCGCAACGCCGCCCGTCACGCTTCCGACTACCTGACCGATACTCCGACCCGTATCACCCTGGATCGTGATGTTGCGGACCGCGAGCACACGGCATCGCTCGACCTGTTTCGCGACACCGACTTCCCGCGCAGAATAGACGTTCTGTCCGGCGGACGGGGCGCAGGCGGTCAGAGCGAGGAGGAGGGCAGGAAGGATAAGCGTCTTCGACATTCGGTTGGCTCCGTGGATTCGACGAGAAGCAGGGTACTCCCCAATCGGGCAGAAAAACGACCGGTCGCGGCGCGGGCAACGGCCCTCGTACGGTCTACTCCGCTGCCTCCGGTGTCCGTTGTCTGCGCAGAAGCGACAGGACATCGCGGGCGGCATCGGGGATATTGGTGCCGGGGCCGAAGATGGCGGCGACACCGGCCTTCTTCAGGAACTCGTAATCCTGCGCGGGGATGACGCCGCCGCAGATCACGAGGATGTCTCCCGCTCCGGCGTCGCGCAGCGCATCGATCAGGGCCGGGGCGAGAGTCTTGTGACCTGCCGCCTGCGACGACACTCCGATGATGTGGACGTCGTTGTCGATGGCGTCCTGCGCGACCTCCTCCGGTGTCTGGAAGAGGGGGCCGACATCGACGTCGAAACCCATATCGGCAAAGGCCGTGGCGATGACCTTTGCGCCCCGGTCATGGCCATCCTGACCCATCTTGACGACGAGCATCCGGGGGCGTCTGCCTTCCTCGGTCGCGAAATCCGAGACGTCCTTCTGGATGGCGGCAAAGCTTTCGTCGCCCTCGTAGGCAGAGGAATAGACCCCGGCGAGCGTCCGGACCTCGGCCTTGTGACGCCCGAAGGCGGCTTCCATCGCATCGGATATCTCGCCCACGCTCGCACGGGCGCGGGCGGCGTCGACGGCGGCAGCAAGCAGGTTGCCGTCGCCCCTGGCCGTCTCTGTCAGGGCGGCAAGGGCCGCGTCGCAGGCGGCCTGATCGCGGCTCGCGCGGATCGTGGCGAGGCGGGCGACCTGACTTTCCCTGACGGCGACGTTGTCGATATCGAGGATATCGACATGGTCGGGATTGGCAGGGCGGAACTTGTTCACGCCGACGATGACCTCGTCTCCCCTGTCTACGGCGGCCTGACGGCGGGCGGCGGCCTCCTCGATACGCAGTTTCGGCATTCCGGAAGCGACGGCTTTGGTCATGCCTCCCAGATCCTCGACTTCCTGCATCAGCTCCCATGCCTCGGTAATGAGGTTCTGGGTCAGGCTTTCGACGTAGTAGCTGCCCGCCAGGGGGTCGATGACATTGGCCACGCCGGTCTCGTGCTGAAGAATGAGCTGCGTATTCCGGGCGATACGAGAGGAAAATTCGGTCGGCAAGGCCATGGCTTCGTCGAAACTGTTGGTATGCAACGACTGTGTACCGCCCAGCACCGCCGCCATGGCTTCATAAGCCGTGCGAACGATGTTGTTGTAAGGGTCCTGTTCCTGAAGCGAAACGCCGCTCGTCTGGCAATGGGTGCGCAGCATCGAGGATTGGGGCTTCTCGGGCTGGAACTCGTCCATCACCATCGACCACAGCACGCGGGCCGCACGCAGCTTGGCGGCCTCCATGAAGAAGTTCATGCCGATGGCGAAGAAGAAGGACAGGCGCGGGGCAAAGGCGTCCACATCCATACCGCTCGCAATGGCCGTGCGCACGTATTCGCGCCCGTCGGCGATGGTGAAGGCCAGTTCCTGAACCAGCGTCGCCCCGGCCTCCTGCATATGATAGCCGGAAATGGAGATGGAGTTGAATTTCGGCATGTTTTCGGCGGTGTAGCCGATGATATCCGATACGATCCGCATCGATGCCTCGGGCGGGTAGATATAGGTGTTCCGGACCATGAACTCCTTGAGAATGTCGTTCTGGATCGTGCCCGACAGTTTCTGGACCGGTACGCCCTGTTCCTCGCCCGCGACGATGAAATTCGCGAGAACCGGAATGACGGCTCCGTTCATGGTCATGGAGACGGACATCTCGTCGAGAGGGATGCCATCGAAGAGGATCTTCATGTCCTCGACCGAGTCGATCGCCACGCCGGCCTTGCCGACATCGCCGATCACGCGGGGATGATCGCTGTCATAGCCGCGATGGGTGGCCAGATCGAAGGCGACCGACAGGCCGCGCTGGCCGCTCGCGAGACCCTTGCGGTAGAAGGCGTTGGATTCTTCGGCAGTGGAGAATCCGGCGTACTGGCGGATGGTCCAGGGGCGACCGGCATACATCGTCGCCTTCGGCCCACGCAGATAGGGCGGTTGGCCCGGAAACGAGGTCGCCTCGTCGCCGCGCAGGTCATCCGCCGTGTAGAGCGGCTTGATCGCGATGCCTTCGGGGGTGTTCCACGTCAGGTCGTCGAGAGGACGATCCTTCAGTTCCTTCTGCGCCTGCGCCTTCCAGTTCTCGGGATCGGGCTTGTCGTCCATGGTCCGCACCTCCGTAATTGCAGTGCAACGATACGGCGTCAGGGCAAGGGCGGCAAGCGGGTGCGTGGTCGATCTATTCCTGAAACGCTTTCTTCACCTTGACGGCCAGATCCTTGAGAGAGAACGGCTTTGCGAGGAAATGGAACTTCTCGTTGCCCATCATCTCTTCCCGGAAGGCATCCTCGGCATAGCCGGAGATGAAGATGAACCGGATTTCCGGGCGCATCTTCAAAACCTCGCGCATCATTTCCGGGCCGGTCATCTCGGGCATGACGACATCGGAGACGATCAGGTCGATCGCAGCCGGATTCTCCTCGACGATCTCGATGGCTTCCTGTCCGCTGGATGCGGCGGTGACGGTATAACCGCGCAGCTCCAGCGCACGCACGGCGAAACTGCGGACCGAATCCTCGTCTTCGACCAGCAGCACGCGCCCCGTGCCGCTGAGATCGCGCGGGGTGGCGGCATCCTTCTTGGTGGTATCGGCCTCGGCTTCGGCGGACCCGAAATAGCGGGGCAGGAAGATGCGGAAGGTCGTGCCCTTGCCGACCTCGCTCTCGCAATAGATGAAGCCTTCCATCTGCTTGATGATACCGTAGACGGTGGACAGGCCGAGGCCGGTTCCCTTGCCGGTCGGTTTCGTCGTGAAGAACGGCTCGAAGATACTGTCGAGATCGGACTTGGAAATCCCCGTGCCGCTGTCGGATATCTCGATCAGCACCCAATCGGCTTCGGGGATCGGATCGTAGCCGTATCCGGCGACGTCCTTCGGCGCGAGGTTGCGGGTCATCATGCTGAGGATACCGCCGTTCTGCATGGCATCGCAGGCATTGACGGCGAGATTCATGATGACGCGCTGGAACTCTCCCCGGTCGATACGCACCAGCCCGAGGTCACGGGCATGGTGCGAGCGGAAGGTGATGCGCTCGGTGATGAACGGGTTCAGCATGAAGCGCATCTCGTCCAGCGTCTCGGCGAGTTGCGTCACCTGCCGCTGCATGGTCTGGCGGCGGGAGAAGGCGAGGAGGTGGCTGATGGTCGAGGCGGCGCGTTCGGTCTGGCCCCTGATCTGGTAGAGGCTGTCGAAATCGGGATCGCCCTCGTGGTGGCGCAGCATCAGGAGGTCGCAATGGCCCCGGATGGCGGTGAGGACGTTGTTCACGTCATGGGCGATGCCCCCGGCAAGCTGGCCGACGGACTGCATCTTGTCGGCCTGGATCAGCTTGCGCTCGATGACCTTCTCGGCGCTCACATCCATTACGTAGTTGAGCAGCATCTCGCCCTTGTCGGTGTCGATACGGTGGGCGTGGAACTGTGCTTCGTGTTCCTTGCCCGCCTCGCCGGTCAGCTTGATGTCGAGGGGACTGCTCGGTGCGGCACCTTTGGCGATGGCCTTCAGGCGTTCGGACACGTCGGGACGATCTTCGAGGCGCACGGCAAGCGTGATTTCCGCTCCGACACGGGCTGCACCACCGGACATGGTAGCCAGCCGGTCGTTGGCCTCCAGCACGAGACCGTCGAGATCGGTGACGGCCACGGCGACGGGCGCGTCGTCGAGCAGGCGCACGAGGCGACGGACCTCGCCCCCCGTTTCGCTGATCGGTGCGCTGCGCGAGGGCACGACGAAAGCGTGCATCACGCCGTCATGGTGGTCGAAACGGCGGACCTTCTCGATCAGCCGCACGGATCTGCGCTCGCCGCCCTTCACGAACAGCATCACGCGCTTCTCGGACGTTTCGCCCTCCTTCATCCGGGAGGAGACGAGTACTTCGTCTCCGTCGCCGAAGAGGTCGCTTGCCTTGATCCGTTCATCCGGGCCTGCCTCTGCCCGCAGCCCGGCGAGCCGTCGCAGGGCTGCGTTCATCTCGACGATGACCCCGTCCTCGTCGGCACTGAAATAGGCGACGGGAGCATCCGCCATGTCGAACCCGAGCGCGCTCGGCTCGATGAGTATGGGGGTCTTCGGAGTGACCGATATCGCCCACAGGAAATAGCGCGGATTGCGTTGGCGGGTGATCTCGACCTGCGCGTCCGCTGGTTCTCCGCCATGGGTGACACCGAAGATCTCGTGGGTTGCGCCGTCGGTCCCCGCACGACGCATCGCCCGGTAGATCGCCGAATCGGCTTCGGCATCGTTACCGAGCAGCGTACGCATCTTCGATCCGCCGGAGAGACGACCACCGAGGCTGACGGCGAGGGCGCGGGCGGCTTCGTTATGATCGATCACGACCCCGAGGGCATCTGTCACGAAGAAGGCGGTCGGGGCGTTTTCCAGGATCGTGAAATCGGGGATTTCGGCAACCTGACGATCCCGACCGGGGCGCGTGAACAATGCGAGCGCGGCCATGGCGATGCCGTCGACGGCTACCCCGCCCGAAGCCTGTGCGAGCTGTCCTGCGGCCAATAGGGCGTCCGGTTCGATCATGGAGAATCCTCGACGGTGTATCGTGTTATCGCATAGGTAAGCGAACTTAACAGTCCGTTAAATTCAATCGGGCCGAGAAGAACCCGTCACACCCATCGCGCGCAGGATGCAGACGTCTGTTCGTCTCAAGATTGAAATCCGCATGGCGGGCGAGAAAGGCGTCGATGCGGTCTTCGTTCTCGACACGCAGCACCGAGCATGTCGCATAGAGCAAGGTGCCTCCGGGGCGGAGATAGCGGGTGGCCGCATCCAGCGCCTCGTCCTGCAAGCGTGTGTAATTCGCCAATGTGGCAGGTGTAAGCCGCCATTTTCCGGCAGGATCGCGTCGCCAGGAGCCGGAGCCGGAGCAGGGCGCATCCACCAGTACCCGGTCACATATGCCTTCGAAGGACTTGAGGTCGCTGTGATCCAGAAGGCTCAGGATGCTTGCTCCGGCGCGCGCGGCCCGTTGAGGAAGATCGGCCATACGCGCGGCCTCGACGTCGAAGGCGAGGAGCCGACCGGCATTTTCCATCGCCGCTGCGAGGGCGAGCGTCTTGCCGCCCCCCCCTGCGCAATAGTCGAGGATCGTTTCACCCGGTCGTGCCTCCAACATCGCGGCGACCGTCTGCGACCCGGCATCCTGCAATTCCACCATGCCCTCGCGCCATGCGCGGCTCGTCAGCACGGGGGAACCGGGCGGCAGGCGCAGGGCGAGCGGAAAGCCGGAGACAGGTCTGATCTGTTCCCGTGTGATGGCGGTATCGTCCTGAAGGGCCATTATCGCACCGTCCACCGTAGCCCGGAGCGTATTGACGCGCAGGTCTACGGGTGCGCGCCGACGCAGCGCATCGAGTTCGCTTTCGATATCGTCCGCGAAGACTGCCTGCGCATCGGCCCAGAGCCAGTCGGGCCAGTCGAGACGGGCGGCGTTGCTCGGCCAATCGGGATCGCTGGCCAGCGCCATCCGCTCTGCCTCGTCGAGGGATGCGAGACCGTAGCCCCCCGAACAGTGCGCCAGGATATCGTCGAGCGACAGCCCATCGGCTCCGGCCATCGTTCCGAGCACGAGTGCCCGCCCCGTCTCTCCACCCGCCCGGAGTGCCGCACTGCGCCGATGCCGGATCGCCATGTAGACCCGGTCGGCGATGGCGCGCCGGTCCTTCGATCCTGCATAGCGATTGCCGCGTCCCCATGCCTTCAGTTGCGACTCCACCGGGCGGGTTAGGTCGAGAGTGTCGAGGATATCGGCGGCAGCGGCGAGGCGGGCGGCGGGGGTCACGACAGGAGGGCAGAGACGATCAGGGCCAGCCATAGTCCGAGGAGGGCGGCAAGACCGATGATGAACGCGCGGAACCGCTTGCCGATGCTGTTCGAGCCGACATGGATCAGGTGATGAACGATCCGGGAAGCGACATATATCCACGCGAAGATCGCGACGCTCCAGGTGGCGGCTCCGATCCCGAGCGCGGTCGCGATGCCCGCAAAGAAGAGAACGGGCGTTTCGAACTGGTTCCTGACATTCGCCTGCATCTTCTGGATGGGTTCCGGCCATGCGCGATCTACGATGGCGATATCGGCCAGTTTCGTCTCGCCCGATTCGACACTCGCGACACGGGCCAGACCCATCCGCAAGATCGCCAGGAGTGTCAGGCAGACCTGGGCGAAGGCGGCGAGCAGACAGAGGATCGCGGAAGAGGTCATCAGGTCATCCGGTAGTTCGGGGATTCGCGTGTGATCGTCACGTCATGGGCGTGGCTCTCACGCAGACCCGCATTGGTGATGCGGACGAATTCGGCGTTGCCGCGCAGGGCGTCGATGGTGGGCTGGCCCGTATAGCCCATCGCGGCGCGCAGGCCGCCGACGAGTTGATGCAGGACGCTGCCGACCGATCCCTTGAACGGAACCTGCCCCTCGATCCCTTCGGGGACGAGCTTCATGGTATCGCGGACTTCCTTCTGGAAATAGCGATCCGCCGACCCGCGCGCCATGGCCCCGACCGACCCCATGCCGCGATAGGATTTATAGGCTCGGCCCTGATAGGTGAAGACCTCGCCGGGGCTTTCCTCGGTTCCGGCCAGCATCGAGCCGACCATGGCGCAATGGGCGCCCGCCGCGATCGCCTTGGCCAGATCGCCGGAGAACTTGATGCCACCATCCGCGATGACGGGCGTGCCGCTGGCGGCGGCGGCTTCGGCGCAGTCGATCAGGGCGGTCAGCTGCGGCACGCCCACGCCCGCGACGATGCGGGTGGTGCAGATCGAGCCGGGACCGATGCCGACCTTCACGGCATCCGCCCCCGCCCCGATCAGCGCACGGGTGGCTTCTGCGGTGGCGACGTTCCCGGCAACCACCTGCACGGCGTTGGAGCGGGCCTTCACGCGCTCTACGGCAGCGGAAACCAGCTTGGAGTGGCCATGGGCAGTATCGATCACCAGAAGATCGACTCCGGCATCGATCAGGGCTTCCGATCGCTCGAACCCGGCATCGCCCACGGTGGAGGCGGCGGCGACGCGCAGGCGACCGGCGGAATCCTTGCAGGCATTGGGGTTCAGCTTGGATTTCTCGATATCCTTGACCGTCAGCAGGCCGACGCAGCGACCCTCGCCATCGACGATGATGAGCTTTTCGATGCGGCGTGCCTGAAGGATACGCTTGGCCTCGGCATGGTCGATCGGTTCCTGGATGGTCGCGAGGTTCTCGGAGGTCATCAGGGCCGTTACCGGCGTGGCGGGATCGTCGGCAAAGCGCATGTCCCGATTGGTCAGGATACCGAGCAGCTTGCGGGTTTCGGGATCGACCACCGGAAAGCCTGTAATGCGCTTTTCCTCCTGCAGGACACGGGCATCCGCGATGGTCTGGCCGGGGGACAGCGTGACGGGATCGTAGACGATGCCCTGCTCGAAGCGTTTGACCCGGCCCACCTGCGCGGCCTGCTCCTCGACGCCCAGATTGCGGTGGATAACGCCCATGCCTCCGGCCTGTGCCATCGCGATGGCCATGTCGTATTCCGTCACCGTATCCATGGCCGAGGACAGCAGCGGAATGTTGAGCGAAATTTCCTTCGTCACGCGCGTCCGCATGTCGGCGTCGGCCGGAATGATCGCGCTTTCGGCGGGGACGAGAAGGACGTCGTCGAAAGTAAGGGCTTCGCGGATCATCATGGCGCAGGCTCCGGGGCAGGGTTGAGCGTTGCCGCCTTCCTATTTCATGACCCGAACGGGAGGGGAAGCGTTTTTCGCATTGCGAATTGCTTGTTGACGCCGGGGTAGCGCGGCGTAGGCTGATCCGGTTCGCTGCGTATGCGGCAATGCAATAACTATTATGATATCGGGGAGACTACCGACATGGGACTGATGAAGAAAATCGCAGGCGGGGCGCTTGCCGCTGCCGTGCTGTTCGCCGGGGTGGCGACGGCGCAGGAGATGAAGTTCTTCCGCATCGGCACGGGCGGCGCGGGCGGTACCTACTTCCCCATCGGCGGGGCCATCGCCAACGCCATCTCCAACCCTCCCGGCTCGCGCGAATGCGACAAGGGCGGCTCGTGCGGCGTACCGGGCCTCGTGGCCATCGCGCAGTCCACCAACGCCTCGGCCCATAACGTGACCGCCATTCAGGCCGGTCAGATGGAAGCGGGCCTGACGGGCGCGGCCACGCTCTACTTCGCCTATCACGGCGAGGAGAAGTTCAAGGACAACGCGAAACCCGACCTGCGCGTCATCGCCAATCTCTTCCCCGAAGACCTGCATCTCGTGCTGCCCAAGGGCGCGAAGCTGGATGGACTGAGCGATCTCAAGGGCAAGCGCGTCGGCATCGCGCAGGCCGGGTCCGGCACGCAGATCGCCGTGGAACTGATCCTCGAAGCGCATGGCATCACGCGCGACGATTACGATGAAGCCGAACTCAACAATTCCCAGAGTGCCGAACGTCTGGCCGATGGCCAGCTCGATGCGTATTTCTATGCCGCCGGAACGCCGGTCGCGGCGATGATCCAGCTCGACAATACCAAGGGCATGGAACTCTACTCGTTCACGGACGAGGAAATCACTACGGGGAACAAGCGGGTACCCTACTACATCCGCTCGAAGATTCCGGCGGGTACCTATCCGGGCGTCGATTACGACGTCGATACGCTCGCGGTCAGCGGTATCCTCGCCACCAGTGCGGAGCAGGACGAGGATCTGATCTACGAGATCACCAAGGCGCTGTGGAACGACAACACCCGCAAGCTGCTCGACAACGGCCATGCAAAGGGCAAGGTCATCACTGCCGAGACGGCGCTGGACGGAGTGGCCGAACTGAACGTGCCTCTGCATCCCGGTGCGGAGAAGTTCTACAGGGAAGCGGGCCTGCTGAAGTAAGGCCGCTTTACCGTCATGCCCGCCAGAGCGGGCATCTCTTGCATTCGAGAGGCCCCTGCGAACGCGGGGGCGACATTCATCCCTTTTTCCAAGAGGCTCGCATGAGTGCCGATCCCGACCGGACCCTTTCCGCCGACGAACTGGCCGAGATCGAAAAGAAATACGACAGCGCGTTGAATACGCGCGATAACGGGCCGATCCTCGATCGTGCTCTCTATGCCGTTTCCATCGCCTTTGCGCTCTATCACCTCTATACCGCCGGGTTCGGGACGCCGGTGGATTACCTTCACATGGGAATTCACCTTTCCGGTCTCTTCATCCTGATCTTCGCGGGCTTTCCGATGGTCCGCACCGCCTATTCGCTGGTGCGCAAGCCCGATCGCTGGTGGCGGTTCGGGAACGTGCCGTTCTACGACTGGATCTTCATGGCCTTCGGGATCGCGGCGGCGATGTTCCTGACGCTGTCATGGCGCGGGCTGGACCTGTTCGGCATCAAGATACCTGAGCAGGCGTTGCGGCAGGGCGATCCGACGACGCCCGATATCGTGCTCGGCACGGCGCTCGTCGTGCTGTCGCTGGAAATCGCGCGGCGTACGCTGGGACCAGTGCTCCCGATCATCATCAGCGTCTTCATCGCCTATTCGCTGTTCGGGCAGTCGATCCCCGTCGATATCCTGCGTCATCCGGGAGTCGATTGGCGGCAGTTCATCAACAATATGTATTTCCCCTCCGAAGGCATCTTCGGGGTGACGCTCTGGGTCGTCTCGACGGTGGTGTTCCATTTCGTGCTGTTCGGTGTCGTGGCGCAGCGCATGGGGCTGGGGCAGTTCTTCGTCGATAACGCGATGATGGCGGCGGGGCGGTTCACGGGAGGGCCTGCGAAGGTATCGGTCGTGTCCTCGGCCTTCTTCGGCACGATTTCCGGGTCGTCCATCGCCAATACGGTCTCGACCGGGTCGCTGACGATCCCGAACATGAAAAAGATGGGATATCCTGGGCATTTCGCAGGGGGTGTCGAGGCTGCGGCCTCGGCAGGAGGGCAGATCACGCCGCCGATCATGGGCGCGGCGAGCTTCCTGATGGCCGAGTTTCTGGAGGTACCGTACACCACCATCGTCGTCGCCGCGATCGTGCCCGCGCTGATGCATTATGTCGGCGTCATGTCGATCGTGCACTTCACGGCGCTGAAGCTGGGGCTGCCGAGTTATCGGAAAGACGAGTTGCCCCGGTTCTTCCGGGTCTGGCGCGAGGGGTGGCCGACGATCATCCCGCTGGTCGCGCTATTGGTGGTATTGTTCAACGGCTATACGCCGAACATGGCAGCGTTCTGCGGGTTGCTGCTCTGCGTGATCGTGGGGTTCTGCTCGTTCTACAAGCCGCTGACCCTGCTGGTGCCTGCCGGTTTCGGGTGGTTCGTCATGTCGAAGGCGGCGGATGGTGGATTCTCGCCGGTCATGGCGGGCTTCCTGCTCGGGCTGACGGCGCTGGGCCTGTTGCACCGGCGCGAGAGGGAGCCGTTCGGGTCGCTGTTCGACAGTCTGCATGTGGGCGTTCAATATGCACTGGCGGTAGGCGCGGCGGCGGCGGCGGTCGGGATCGTCATCGGGGTCATCAATACGACCGGCGTGGCCTTCCGGGTCGGATTCATGGTGACGAACGGGGCGGCGACGATGGCCGAGTCGCTCAGCACGACGCTGGCATGGCTGCCCTTCGCATTCCTCGAGCAGGCATCGTTGCAGCAATTCCTGTCGCTCGTGCTGGTCGCGATGGCCTGCATCCTGATGGGGGCGGGGCTGCCGACGACGGCGCTCTACATCATGCTGGTCTCGGTGGCCCAGCCCGCGCTGTCGCAACTCGGCATTCCGCCGCTCGCAACGCATATGTTCGTTCTGTATTACGGGGTGATCTCCGAGATCACGCCGCCGGTCTGTGCCTCGGCCTATGCGGCGGCGGGGATCGCGGGGGCCAATCCGTTCAGGACAGGGATCTCGGCCTTTACGCTGGGGATCGGGAAGCTGCTGGTCCCGATGGTCTTCGTCTATGCTCCGACGATGCTGATCGTGCTGGACGAGTATTTTACCATCTGGTCGTTCCTGCAGGTATCGATCACCTGTGCAGTGGGCGTGTGCCTTATCGGGTCGGCATTCAGCGGATATCTGCTGCGGCCTCTCAGCGGCCTGTGGCGCCTGCTCATGGCGATCGCCGGTATCCTGCTGGTCGCGCCAAGCTGGCAGAGCGATATCGCGGGATTGATCGCCGCCGCGCCGGTGATCCTGTCACAGATTGCGGCGCGGCGGTCGTTCGAGGCTCAGGTCGCGGCGAAGTAGCCGAACATCGCGCGGTTGCCCTCGTCATGCCGGTAGAACCGCATGGCGCGGCGGGCACTGTCATAGACATAGCTCGGGGTAGGGATCACAGCGGCGGCCTCGGCCATGGGGGTGGCTGCGGTGGCATGGCCCAGGGTCGGCAGGACAGCGGGTGTCAGGGAAAGGGCGGCTGTACCCTTGAGAAAATCGCGCTTGTTCATCGTTCGGTCACTCCGTATCGCGGGGCATGAGGCCCCGAAGAACCTGATACATGGTGAGTAACAACCCTGCGTTCAACCGTGTACCAACGACATATCCTTTCGTGGAACGGGACCGATCTGCGATTTCTCTTGATTCGATTCGGCTCCCGCATGACTCTTCGCGTGAGTCCACGATGCAGGTGATCCGATGACCCGCCACGACCCCAATCTCGATCCCGCCGCCGAACTGCGCGCGAATGTGTCCCGTCCCTTCGGGGAGGCGAAAGCGATGCCGCGCAGTGTCTATACATCCGAGGCATTCTGCGCGCAGGAGATCGAAGCGATCTTTCGGAAGGAATGGGTTTGCGTCGGTCGGGTGGATGGCCTGCGCGAGCCGGGAGATTTCATCACCTACGAACTCGCCGGACAGCCGATCATGGTGCTGCGGGATTCGGACGGGGCCTTGCGGGCGCAATCGAATGTCTGCCTGCACCGCATGTCGACGCTGCTGCAGGGCGAAGGGCAGACGCGCGCGATCACCTGTCCCTACCATGGCTGGACCTACAATCTCGACGGCACGCTGCGCGGTGCACCCGCGATGATGCATAATGAAGGGTTCTGCAAGGCGGGCTACCAACTGCCGCAAATCCGCTGCGAGGAATGGCTCGGCTGGGTGATGATCACGCTGAACCCCGATGCCGAGCCGCTGGCCGGGCAATTGGCCGAGGTGGAGAACCTCGTCGGTGATTTCGGGATGGAGGACTATCGGCAGACGTTCCGGGAGGAGCATGTCTGGAACACGAACTGGAAGGTGCTGGCCGAGAATTTCATGGAGAGCTATCATCTGCCGGTCTGTCACGGGGCGACCATCGGGGGCTTCACGAAGCTGGACGAGATGGAATGTCCGCCGAGCCATCCGGCGTTCAACTATCACTGGATTCTCAAGGATCCCGATTTCGCGATCAGCGTGGCGCATCCGGATAATACGCGGCTGGTGGGCGAGCGACGGCGGCATACCTATCTGCTGACGATCTATCCGACGCTGCTCATCACGCTGACGCCGGGGTATTTTTGGTATCTCTCGCTGCATCCGCAGGGACCGGATCATGTGCGGATCATCTATGGCGGAGGTCTGTCGCCCGATTTCGCGAACGACCCGGAGGCGGAAACGCATTTCGAGACGGTCAAGACCCTGCTGGACGCGGTGAACGAAGAGGACAAGGGCTGTACGGAGCGGGTCTATCGCGGGCTGTGCTCCGGATTGTCCGATCCCGGCCACCTGTCGCATCTGGAGCGGCCCAATTACGATTTCGCAACGTGGATCTCCGGGAAAGTGGGATAGGGCGGCTTATTCCCGCTTCGGCGGGGTGCCGCCGATCAGATCGGTGATTGCAGCGGCGGCCTTGCGGACCTCGATGGCCGTGTCGGTCACGCCGCTATCCGGGAAGCGCACCGTGGGGCCGGAGACGGAAACGCCCGCGACCGCTTCGCCGTAGGTGTCGAAGATCGGGGCGGCGATGCAGCGCATTCCGAGATAGCGTTCCTCGTCGTCATAGGCCCAGCCGCGACGACGGCTTACTGCAAGATCGGCGAACAGGCGATCCGGTGTCGTCAGGGTGCGCTCGGTGAAACCGGCGAGGCCGTTGCGCTGGAGGATCGTTTCCACCTCGCCCCGGTCCATCTCGGCCAGCAGGGCCTTGCCGATGCCCGAGGCATGGAGGGGACCGCGCGTACCGGGGCGGAAGAAGGCGCGAATGGGGTTGTGGGACTCGACCTGGCTCATGAATACGACGCCGCCCTCGTCGGCGATGGCGAGATTCGAGGTTTCGCCGGTCTCGCGCATCAGGAGGCGCATGGGTTCGCGGGCGGCTTCCATGACGCTGACCCTGTGGACGAAGGCGCGGCCTATGCGGAAGGCCTCGACGCCGACCATCCATTCCTGCGACGTCTCGTCGAAGGCGACGATACCGTGGCCCTGCATGGTGATGAGAAGGCGATAGGCGGAGGAGGGCGGCATTCCGACGCGCATGGCGATGTCGGACAGATTGCCCTTGCCGTCCCGAGCCAGTACGGAGAGGAGGGTCATGCCACGGTCGAGCGCCTGCACGGTGCTTCCCTGCGTCTCACCGCCGGCACCCGTACCGCGCGGGCGTCCGCGCGGGCGCTTCTTGGGTTCGGAGTCGGCCATGGAGCATCCCTTCGATTCGTTCGATCGCGACGAAAAATCTTGTTCAGAATTTATACCGATGAATATGAAAAACGAAAAAATACATCGCGTTTAACATCTTATGATATTAATTCGTATTTTGAAAATAGTTTTCGAAAAAATTGTAAAATTCCTCGATCTACGTATTCTCGGGGCAACGAAAGAGGAGAACGTCCTATGAGCGATCAGAACCCGGTCTTCATTCCCGGCCCGACGAACATTCCCGAGCGGCTGCGTCACGCGATGAACGTGCCGACCTTCGACCACCGCGCGCCGGATTTCGTCGATGTGCTTCATCCGTTGCTCGAGGATCTCAAGAAGGTGTTCAAGACGGAGACCGGACAGGTCGTCATGTTCCCGTCCAGCGGGACGGGCGGATGGGAGGCGGCGGTCACGAATACGCTGTCTCCCGGCGACCGGGTTCTCGTGGCCCGTTTCGGGATGTTCTCCCATCGCTGGATCGACCTGTGCCAGCGCCATGGCCTCGACGTCGATGTGATCGAATGCGAATGGGGCGAGGGTGCCCCTGCCGACCTCTATGGTGAGAAGCTGGCCGCCGATACGGATCACACGATCAAGGCGGTCCTCGTCACGCATAACGAGACGGCCACGGGTGTCGTCAGCGATATCGGGGCGATCCGGCGGGCGATGGACGCCTGCGATCACCCCGCGATGCTCTATGCGGATTGCGTCAGCTCGCTCGCCTCGATGGATTTCCGCATGGATGAATGGGGCGTCGATCTGGCGGTTTCCGGCTCGCAGAAGGGATTCATGCTCGCGACGGGCATGGCCATCGTCGGAATCAGCCGGAAGGCCATCGCCGCGAGTGAAACGGCGACGTGTCCGCGCTGCTATCTCGATTTCCGCGACATGATGGGCGCGAACGACAAGGGCGGCTATCCCTATACGCCGCCGGTGCAGTTGATGTATGGGCTGCGCGAGAGCCTCGACATGCTGCTGGACGAAGGGCTGGACACCGTGTTCGCGCGTCATCATCGTATCGCCGAAGGGATCAGGAGGGCGGTTTCGGCATGGGGCATGACGCTTTGTGCCAAATCGCCGGAGCTGTATTCCGACACCGTTTCCGCGATATACGTGCCTGAAGGATTCAACAGCGATGCGCTGACCGATCTGGCCTTCGACGGCTATGGCGTGTCGTTCGGCGTCGGCCTGGGCGAGATGGCGGGCAAGGCGTTCCGCATCGGGCATCTGGGCTCGATGACGGATGTGATGGCCCTGTCGGGACTTGCGGCCATCGAGATGGCGATGAAGGATCAGGGCTATCCGATCACGCTCGGCTCGGGTGTGGCGGCGGCACAGGAATACTATCGGACGACCCGTCCGAACGTGGAGCTAAAGAAGGCGGCCTGAACGATGCAAGATCTCGATCTACCCGATTTCGACGACGTGATCGCGGCTCATGAGCGGATCAAGCCGCATATCCATCGCACGCCGATTCTGACGTCGGAATACCTCGATGGCCTGACCGGGGCGGAGATGTTCTTCAAATGCGAGAACTTCCAGAAGGCGGGGGCGTTCAAGGTGCGCGGAGCATCCAATGCAGTGTTCGGCCTGTCGGATGCCGACGCGCCGAGAGGGGTCGCGACGCATTCCTCCGGCAATCATGGCCTGTCGCTGAGCTATGCCGCCGGGCGACGGGGGATCCCGGTATCGGTCGTCATTCCCCGCACGGCCCCGCAGGCCAAGAAGGATGCCATGCGCGGATACGGAGCGACCATCGTGGAATGCGAGCCTTCCACCACCTCTCGCGAGGCGACTTTCGCCAAGGTGCAGGAAGAGACGGGTGCCGATTTCGTGCATCCCTACAACGACCCTCGCGTGATCGCGGGGCAGGCGACCTGTTCGCGCGAATTGCTGGAACAGGTCGAGGGACTGGACGCCGTGATCGCGCCCATCGGGGGCGGGGGGATGATCTCCGGGACTTGCCTGACGGTCTCGACCGTCGCGCCGCAGGTCGACATTTACGCCGCCGAGCCGGAACAGGCCGACGATGCCTACCGTTCGCTGAAAGCGGGGCATATCATCGCCGACGATGCGCCGGTCACGATTGCCGATGGGTTGAAGGTTCCGCTCAAGGAGCGTACATGGCACTTCGTGTCGAACCACGTTACGGATATCCTGCTGGCCAGCGAGCAGGAGATCATCGATGCGATGTATCTGACCTGGCAGCGAATGAAGATCGTGATCGAGCCGTCCTGCGCCGTGCCTCTGGCGACGATCCTCAAGAACCGTGACGTCTTTGCGGGCAAGAGGGTCGGCGTCATCATCACCGGCGGCAACGTGGACCTCAAGGCCCTGCCATGGAACGACTGAATACAAGGGAGAGAAACGATGGATGCACCTGAACGCTTCGGCGAGTACGAGGTCGGCTACGACATTCCCGCCGCCATCGGCATGGACGAGGCCGATATCCAGACTCCGTGCCTCGTCATCAATCTCGATGCGATGGAACGAAATATCAAGAAGATGGGCGACATCGCGAAGAAGATGGGGATGCGCCATCGCAGCCACGGCAAGATGCATAAATCCGTCAACGTGCAGCTTATCCAGCAGGAACTCGGTGGAGCCTGCGGCGTGTGCTGCCAGAAGGTCTCCGAAGCCGAGGCCTTCGCGCGCGGCGGCGTCAAGGACGTGCTGGTTTCCAATCAGGTGCGCGATCCGGCGAAGATCGACCGGCTGGCCCGCATCCCGAAACTGGGCGCGCGCACGATCTGCTGCGTCGACGATATCATGAACGTGCCGGACCTGTCCGATGCCGCCACCAAACATGGCACCGAGATCGAGTGTCTGGTGGAGATCGATTGCGGCGCAGGGCGTTGTGGCGTGACGACGACGGCGGATGTGGTCGCCATCGCCAAGGCCATCGACTTCGCACCGGGGCTGAAGTTCGCCGGTATCCAAGCTTATCAGGGCGCGATGCAGCATCTCGACAGCTACGAGGAACGCAAAGGCAAGACGGCGATCGCGATCGCGATGGTCAAGGATGCAGTCGATACCCTGAAAGCCGAAGGGCTGGAATGCGATATCGTGGGCGGCGGGGGCACCGGCTCCTACTACTTCGAGGGAAGTTCCGGCGTCTACAACGAGCTGCAATGCGGTTCCTATGCCTTCATGGATGCCGATTATGGCCGTATCCTCGACAAGGACGGCAACCGGATCGATCAGGGGGAATGGGAGAACGCGCTGTTCATCCTTACTTCGGTGATGAGCCATGCCAAGGCCGACAAGGCGATCTGCGATGCGGGCCTGAAGGTGCAGTCCGTGGATAGCGGGTTGCCGTTCATCTACGGTCGGGACGACGTGGAATACGTGAAATGCTCCGATGAACATGGCGTGATCGCGGACCCCAAGGGTGTGCTGAAGGTCAACGACAAGCTGAAGCTGGTGCCGGGGCACTGCGATCCGACCTGCAACGTGCATGACTGGTATGTCGGTGTGCGGAACGGGAAGGTCGAGACGGTCTGGCCGGTCACGGCGCGCGGTCTGGCGTATTGACGATCTGACCGAGTGACTGCATATTTGTTCGATATGCAGTCACTTTGGGAGAGCGCGCTCATGGCCATGTCGATCCGGGGATTGCCTGAGGAAGTTAAAAGCAACCTGAAGGTTCAGGCCGAGCGTTCTGGCAAGTCGCTCAACGCCCATGTCGTCGATATCCTGTCTCGTCACGCGGATTCCGGGGATCCCTTTCTGGAAGCGATCAAATCCTATGCTGGACAATTCAGTGAAGCCGATGTGCTCGAAGCCCGTCGCATCGAACGCGAGAATGCGCTTGACTGGAGCATGAGTTACGATGATCCATCTGGACGGTAGCGTAATCGACATTATGCTCGCCAAACGCTGGATGCCGAAAGGTACTCCCGCCATAAGTGCGGTCGCTTACGCTGAAGCTATTCGCAGCGCGTTTCTGAAGCCAAATCATGGGCTGCTGATCGCCAAAGCGAAAGCCGTTCGAGAGATACCACCTGATCGAATCTTCGTGTTCGATCAAGAAGCAGCTGAAATCCTTTGCGAGCTTTCGCCCCGCCGAACCGGCGGACAACATTCGCGCGATCTGATGATCGCGGCAGTCGCAATGGCCAAGAACGCTCCGCTTGCCACGAATGACCGACGGCTCGCTGCGCTCGCGGGATCGGTCGTGACTGGATACGATCCGCTCGAAATCATCTACGTCGAATAAGCTTAGGTACATCCGAAGGACATCCCATGCTCATCGTCTCCGAAGAAGTCTGCAAGGCCGTCATCGATCGCAAGGCTGCGTTCACGGCGGTCGAGAACGTGTTCGGCGCGATGGCGCGGGGGGATGCGTATAACTTTCCGGTCATCCGCGAGGCCATCGGCTATGCGGATGCACTCTACGGGTTCAAGTCGGGCTTCGACAAGGCGGGCAAGGCGCTGGGCGTCAAGTCCGGCGGATACTGGCCGGGCAATGCGGAAAAGGGGCTGACGAACCACCAGTCCACGATCTTCCTGTTCGATCCCGATACCGGGCAACTCGCGGCGCTGGTCGGGGGAAACTATCTGACGGCGGTGCGGACGGCAGCATCTTCTTCGGTGTCCATCGCGCATCTGGCGCGGAAGGATTCGAAGGTTCTCGGCATGGTCGGGGCGGGGCATCAGGCGCAGTTCCAGCTGCGGTCCGCCGTCGAGCAGCGGAATTTCGAGAAGGTCGTGGCGTGGAATTTCCATCCCGACATGCTGCCCGCACTCGGTAAGGTGGCCGAAGAGCTCGGGTTGCCTTTCGAGGCGGTGGAGCGCGAGGAACTCGGGGCGCAAGCCGATGTCATCATCACGATCACCTCGGCGCATGACAGCCTGATGATGCGTGACTGGGTGAAGCCGGGAACGCATATCGCCTGCATGGGCACGGATACGAAGGGCAAGCAGGAGGTCGATCCGGCCCTGGTCGCCGCCGCGACTCTGTTCACCGACGAGGTGGCGCAGTCGATCAGCATCGGCGAGACGCAGCACGCGATCGCTTCGGGTGCGGTGAAGGAAAGCGACATCACGCCGATCGGGGCGGTCATCAACGGCGATCATGAAGGGCGGACCTCGGAGGACGAGATCACGCTGTTCGACGGAACGGGCGTAGGTCTGCAGGATCTGGCGGTTGCCTCGGTCGCCGCGAAACTGGCGCAGGAACAAGGCAAGGCGCAGGTCGTGGAGCTTTGATCGCCCCCGCCCCGTGATCGCGCGAGGCGGGCCTCTACTTCTTGCGCAGGCACTCGTCGATATAATCCCAGACGGCGAGCAGCAGCACGAAGATCGCGATGACCATGAAGGGCAGTCCGCCCTCGAATCCGGCAAAACCCGTCGAGATGCTGTACGACAGGCCCAGGATGAAGGTGATCATCAGGCCCGTGCCGATGAGACCGGTAATCGGTTTCACGCGATCACGGGCGTGGCCTTCGGGTTTCTCATCCATCAGGCGATCTCCTCTTCTTCGTCGGGACCATCGAGCGTGCGCTCCAACCATGCAGCGGTGCGGAAGAGGCGGTCATCCTCCTCCGCCGATCCTATCAGCTGAATGCCCATGGGCAAGTCGGCATCGCCGGTCAGCCATGGCAGGGACAGGCAGGGCAACCCCGCGAACGTCCATACGAGCGAGCAGACGGCGTCGCCGGTGCCTTCTGCGATAGGCGGAGCTTCGCCGAGTGCCGAGGGCGCGATGATGGCGTCGTAATCGTTGAAGAACGCGGCGAACCAGTCTTCGGCACCGGCGATCCAGCTGCGCGAGTCCTCGTATTCGGCCTTGGTAATCCGCGCGCCATGGGCAAGCAGCCCCTTCATCACGTCGTCGGTGAGATCGGGTGCGAGGGCCGGATCGTTACTCAGCGCATGATAGAACTCGTAGCGGTGGACGGTGGCATGGTGGTCGAGGATCGCGGCGAAGGATGCGGGGGTGCTGACGCGCTCCACCCGGTCGCCCAGCATCTCGACGAATTCATCCAGACCGGCACGCATGGCAGGACTCAGGCGGTCGGCATAGGGCAGATCGAACCATGCGAACAGCGGTTCGACGGGGGCGGGGCTGGCGTATCCAGCCTCCAGTTGCGGCACGGGGCGGGGGATGCTGGCCGGGTCGGCGGTGTCGAAACCGGTCAGGGTATCGGCGAGGATCGCGAGATCGTCCAGCGAACGGGCGAAGAGACCGGGCTGGTCGAGGCTCGCGCTGGTCCTGAGGCACCCGCGCCGGGACAGGAGGCCACGTGTCGGCTTGTAGCCATAGATGCCACAGAAGGAAGCGGGGCGGATGACCGACCCTCCGGTCTGGGTGCCGAGGGCCAGAGAGATGTGGCCCGCTGCGATCCCCGCCGCCGAACCGGAGGACGATCCGCCGGGGGTGCGCTCGGGATCGTGGGGATTGCGGGTATGGGCAGGGCTGGCAAAGGCGAAGGGGGTCGTGACGGTCTTGCCGAGGATCACCGCTCCGGCACTGCGCAACCGTTCGATCAGGGCGGCATCGGTGTCGCCCGTGCGGCCTTCGTGCAGGGGCGAGCCGAGGCCGGTGGGCATGTCCCTGGTCTCGAAGATGTCCTTCACTCCGACCGGTACGCCATGGAGCGCGCCGACGGGGCGGCCCCGGCGGCGCAGGTCGTCCATCGCCTCGGCCTGCGCCAGCGCCGTCTCGGCGTCGAGGTATGCCCACGCACCGATACCCTCATCCGTCTCGGCGATCCGGTCGAGGCAGGCCCGAACCAGATCCACCGAGGTGAGCGATCCCGTTCGGATGCGTGCCGCAGCCTCGCGCGCGCTCAGCGCCCAGAGACTCATGGAACGTATTCACCGAAGAGATAGTCCGGCAGCCACAGGGCGATGCCGGGGAACTGGTACATCAGCACCATCGAGAAGATGACGATGAAGAGGTAGGGCATGATCCCCTTGAAGATCTGCATCAGCTCGATCTGGCCCTTCAAGACTCCCTTCAGATAATAGGCCGACATGGCCATGGGGGGTGTCAGGAAGGACGTCTGGAGGTTCAGGGCCACCAGCATGGCGAAGAAATACGGGTTCACACCGAAGGTATCGAGCATCGGCAGGAAGATCGGCACGAAGATGATGAGAATCTCCGACCATTCCAGCGGCCAGCCCAGGACGAAGATGATGAGCTGGGCCATCACCAGGAACTGCCAAGGTTCCAGATTGTACGAAAGCACCCATGCCTCGATGAGGTCATGGCCACCCAGATACGAGAAGACCGAGGCGAAGGTCCATGAACCGACGAACAGCCAGCAGACCATCGCGCTCGCCTTCGCGGTCAGGAAGACGGATTCCTTGACCTTCTTCCATGTCAGCGTGCGGTAGAGGACTGCGAGCACCAGCCCGCCCAGGGCACCCATCGCCGCCGCCTCCGCCGGAGTGGCGAGGCCACCGAGGATCGAGCCGAGGACGAGCATGATGAGCACCGTCAGCGGGACGAAGGAGATCAGAAGTTGCCAATAGATCTGCCCCGGTGTGATCTTGGAATCGTAGACGGGTTTCGGGGCGAGGGACGGGGTGATCATCACCCGACCGATGACGTAGACGATGTAGAGGCCCGCCAGCAGAATGCCGGGGAATACCGCTGCGGCGTAGAGGCGAAGCGGCGAGAGTTCGGCGATGGCCGCGTAGACGATCAGCATGATCGACGGCGGAATGAGGATGC
>Ga0114952_1001201_pt1 | contig 22643 bp, 20 predicted proteins | sample SidtaG_2_FD_87303 | JGI IMG/M metagenome (GOLD analysis project Ga0114952, IMG submission 87303) | Marine algal microbial communities from Sidmouth, United Kingdom - Sidmouth_Asex2 metaG | ecosystem: Host-associated > Algae > Red algae > Unclassified | place: Sidmouth, United Kingdom | collected...
ACCGTAACAATTCTTCGAACCCACACCGGATCCTTGATACTAGATGTTTCGCTCTTGCTCATCAATAGATCACATAACGCCATGCGCTGCGGAATGCCGCGAGCGACAGCGAGTTGGATTTCCGCAGAAGCATCTGGTTATGTGCTGGATTTTTCGCATTCATGATGTGTGTAAATCCATCTTCCACCCAGATCGAAGCAGCTATCAATTCCTAAAAACTTCTTGAACGGCGGCCAACCCAGTGCAACCACGACAATCAACAACCAAACTTTCCACGTCTTCGATCCTTTGAAAATGTAACCACTCTTGAGCATCCGAAAAATACAAAAACCTGTTGTAAGCAATGAAACTGAAAACCCAAAGTGCACCAATGCTCGGTGAAGCCATGCATTAGGTGCTTCAGTAGGCGGCCCACCAGCGGCCCAAAGACTAGCCATGGTGCTATTCAAATAGAGCAGCCCCAGTGCAACAAAGCCTAGAAGTAACACCCATCTAAAAACTGCCCTAGAAGCTTTCATGAAGTTTCACATAACGCCCGCAGCAGAGGCCGCGAGGAACGAGCGTCCTGCGAACGAAGAGAGCGAACTGTCTGCTCTTGTTATGTTCCACTTACAGGAACCCGTATTTCACTGTAACGTATGTGTTTTAGATCGCCTTGGGACTCCAAAGCTCCCTCACTCACTAACTTTCGAATCCGACGCGAATAATACAGATCTGGGATACCTACTAAACTTGTCAACTCCGACATAGCCAAACTCACCACAAACGCAGCCTTCCGCCATTGCTGGCTGCAATTAGAAAGTAGCTGAGCATCAATTGCACTAACCTGATCTTTAGTCAGAGCTTCTACCAAAGAACTTTGCTCATCTGTGAGCGAATCATCCTCTTGAAGATCATGGCTATTCATACTTCGCTCCAAGAAACATAACAGCGAGTTTAAACAGACAAGCTGTTTAAATCTAATTCACCAGAACGGCATATATGGAATTTTCGCATACTCGCAATCTCTGGCCATTTTTTCTTTAAAATCATTATGTTACGCATATATCTACAATCTCGCAATGTTACATAGTCAGCGAATCTCATATTTGTTTCAGCACGAATCGAACCACTGGCACACCGCGGCCAGGTCTAGATAAAATACATTTCACCTACTCACTTTCAATTACGCCCAGACCACTAGCGGAAACCCGACATCGGCTACTGTTAGGAGACGATAACTTCGTCAAACAGTTCAGGCACGACCCAAAGTCAGTCAAGTTAAGAGAACACTGCCAAGCACAATGTCGCCAGATTGCTGCGGCTCATAAAAGGACAACTCACGCAATGATAGCCAATTTGATGATGTATCAACGCCCTGAACTGGTCGACGCCCACAATAGATACTGGCAGTTGATACGAGAGGGCTTAAGCAAGGCAGGAATTGAAAGCCCAGAAACGCTTTCGCAGGACGCTGAGGAGTTTTTTGTTTGGAACCACCCTCAGCTGGTGCTGAGTCAAACCTGTGGCATGCCGTATCGCACTTGGCTGCACGACAAAGTTGAGCTTGTCGGCACACCAGACTTTGGCCTCGACAGTTGCCCGCCCGGATATTATCGCAGCGCTCTGATTGTTCGTGCTGACGACCCGAGAACAGAGCTTGTAGAATTTCAGCAGGCTCGTTTTGCCTATAACCAGACATTCTCGCAATCGGGATATGCCGCCCCCTACTGGCACCTACATGAGCATGGCTTTTGGTTTGAAAGCCGAGTGCACACTGAGCAGCACTTACTATCGGCAAAAGCTGTTGCCGAGGGCCATGCAGACATTGCATCGTTGGACGCCGTGTCATGGCGCAACATTATAAACTACGAAACAGTTACAGAAAAACTGCGAGTTTTAGATTGGACAACCCCGACACCTGCTCTGCCGTTGATTACGGCAAAGGGCCAAAATAGCAAAGCAATTTTTCACGCTGTCGAACAAGCCATTGCTAGTCTGGCAGACAACGATAAATCTCAACTAGGGCTGCAAGGCATCGTACAAATCCCAAAGCAGCAGTATCTGTCGATAGCTAACCCGCCAGATACCAACCGGTAACTGGGAGTTCTAGACTTTCACAATAAGGACCTACTGCGGCAACATCGGCCGCACCCGGCTGATATCAAGCGAAGTCGCTCGCTCAGGAAGATTTAACGCACTGACTTGTCTAGGCGTGCTAGCGACCACCTTACCTCGTCTAATCACCTGTAAGCGATGAGGTTTGAGTCTAATCGCCTCAACCGCATCGTCCGCCTGCAACATCACCATGTCGGCATTGTTTCCAACAGCTATGCCATAGTTCTCTAGGCCCATAATGCGAGCGGGCGCGCTGGTGACAGCGTCGAGGCACCAAGCCATGTCCACGCGGCTAGTCAACTGCCCAACATGCAGACCCATGCTTGCCACTTCGAGCATATCGGCTCGTCCTAAGGAGTACCAAGGGTCCATCACACAGTCCGAGCCAAAAGCTACTTCGATTCCCATGGCGCGCATTTCTTTGACGCGTGTCAGGCCTCGCCTTTTAGGATAGGTGTCGTGTCGACCTTGCAGTGTTATGTTGATCAGTGGGTTGGGAATAGCCGCGACTTCTGCCTCGGCAATCAAGGGCAACAACTTGGAGACGTAGTAGTTATCCATCGAATGCATGGAGGTCAGGTGCGAGCCAGCAACTCTGCCCTGCAAGCCCAATCGCTGCGTGTGCAAGGCCAAGGCTTCGATATGCCGGGAATGCGGGTCATCGCTCTCGTCGCAGTGCATATCCACGCGTAGTCCGCGTTCAGCCGCCAGCTCGCATAGCTCCTGCACACTTTCATCACCGTGTGCTCGGGTGCGCTCAAAGTGCGGTATGCCGCCAACCACATCAACGCCTTTATCGAGCGCACGCAGAAGGTTAGCCTTAGCCGTTGGGTCTCGGTAAAAGCCGTCTTGTGGGAAGGCCACCAGTTGAAGGTCTAAATAGGGTGCAACATCTTTTTGCACTTGCAACAACGCATCAACTCCTTTGAGTTCGTCATCGCAAATATCAACATGGCTGCGCACCGCTAGTAAACCCTGCGCTACCGCAAGATCACAGTACTGCATAGCACGCTGGTAAATCTCTTCAATACTCTGAATAGGCTTTAACTCGTTCCACAGTGCGATGCCTTCAAGTAATGTCCCTGATTCGTTTATGCGTGGGCGACCGAGTGACAAAGTTGCATCTAGGTGAAAGTGCGCGTCGACAAACGGCGGGATCACCAGCTGCCCTTGGGCATCTAGTGACTTAGCTGCTTGCGCTTGTAACTCGGGCTCAATCGCAACTATTTTTCCACCGTCACAGCCGATGTCCACCCCGTTTGCACCATCAGACAGCTTCGCGTTTCGTATAATAAGATCCATAAATAAAGTCTCAGCGTTGTCCTTTAAACCAGGGTTTTAGTAGTGCGCGTGGATAGTCAGCACCGCGTGCGGCAACAACCAAAGCCACAATAGATAACAAATACGGCAGCATTAAAAAGAACTGTGCAGGCAGCAGCGCCCCCACTTCCGTTTGCAAGCGTACTTGATAGGCGTCAAACGCACCAAATAATAGGGCGCCGAGCAGTGCCTTGCGCGGCTGCCAAGAGGCAAACACGGTAAGCGCGATACACACCCAGCCTCGGCCACCGGCCATACCAAAAAAGAAGGCGTTAAAAGCAGACAGCGTTAGGAAGGCACCGCCGAGCGCCATAATGGCCGAGCCAACAATGACCGCACCACAGCGCAAGGCGTAGACGGACAAGCCCTGACTATCAACCGCGTCAGGGTTGTCACCGACCGCTCGCAGCGCTAAACCCAGAGGTGTACGGGACAATACCCAACCCACCACGATCACTAATGCGATGGCGAGATAGGTGAGCACCGTTTGCTGAAACAATGCGGGCCCAATAAAAGGCAAGTCCGACAAGCCCGGAATGTCGAGTGCTTGGAATGGCTCAATACGCGGCGGCGAACTGAAGTCAGGCAGTGCTGTTCGATAGATAAAGTAAGCGCCACTGGTAGCCAGCATAGTCACACCCAGACCCGAAACATGCTGTGACAAACCCAGCGGCACAGTGAGAAAAGCGTGCAGCGCGCCAATCAATGCGCCCACCAACATCGCAACCAACACACCACCCCACAAACCACTGCCAAACCACACGGCCATCCAGCCCGCCATCGCACCAGCAGTAAAAATACCTTCGATACCAAGATTGAGCACACCTGCTCGCTCGCAGATCAGCGCGCCGAGCGTGCCAAATATCAGCGGCGTGGCAATGCGCAAAGCGGCTGACCAAAAGTTTTCTGAGAGAAAAATATCTAAAAATTCCACCGCTCTAAACCTCCGCGCCAGTTGAAGAGGTGCGACGTGAGTTGCTCACCCAAGTGACTTTGAAGCGCATTAAAAACCCGCCGATCAAAACACACAACAATGCCAAGGCAACCATTAAGTCCGCCAAATAGCTGGAAACACTCAGCGCTCGACTCATGGAATCTGCACCGACAAAAACCGCTGCGACAAATACCGCCGCCATCACCACACCTAGCGGTGAAAGCCCGGCCAACATCGCCACCACAATTCCGGCGTAACCAAAGCCCGGCGAGATATCAGCGGTTAAGTAGCCTTTAAGCCCGGCAACCTCGCCCACCCCCGCAAGGCCAGCCAGCGCGCCCGACAATGCAGCGGCACCAAGCGTGGCTGCGCTCACGGATATACCCGCATGTCTGGCCGCCGAGGGGTTTTCGCCAACAGCACGCAGGGCAAAACCGAAAGTGGTGTATCGCATTAGCGCAAAAACTAACAAGGAAGCACACAGAGCGATATACAAGCCTGTGTGCAGTCGATATTTGGCCGAAAGAGCTGGCAACAAGGCGTTGTCCACGATTGGAGCAGACTGGGGCCAGCCCAGCGCCATTGGGTCTTTCAGCGCGCCTTCGAGCAGCATTTGCACCAACAGTAAAATGACAAAGTTGAGCAACAGAGTCGTCACCACTTCGTCTGTCTGGTAGCGCGTTTTTAGCCAGGCAGGACCAAGCATCGCCAAGGCACCAAACAATGCGCCGCCGGCCATCGTCATGGGGATGAGCACCGCGGCTGGTGCGTCAATCGAACCACTGCCCACAATCACCGCGCCAACCGCGCCCAGATAAAATTGCCCCTCAAGACCAATATTCCAGAGCTTAGCCCGAAACGCGACCGCAGCAGCCAAGCCAGTCAGTATCAGTGGAGTTGCCCGAGTTAAAGTTTCGGTAAACGCAAACATGCCACCAAATGCGCCTTTGAACATCAAGCCATAGGCGGTGATTGGGTTCTGCCCCGCCGCCATCAGTGGAATGGCTGCCAACAACATAGCAAACAACGCCGCTGCGACAGGTGCCAGCACCGCGAGCCAATGCGAAGAGGAGTTTCTTGATTCGAGTCGAATCACAATGCGCTCTCCTGTGTAGACTGCTGATGATTGCTGCCTTGCCCCGCCATTAGTAACCCAACTTCTCGGCGATCAATTTCATCACTAGCGCCAGCCTCAGTGAGTTCGCCGTCGTGCAAAACGACAATGCGATCGGACAAGGTAAACAGTTCGTCCAAGTCTTCGGAAATCAACACAACCCCTGCTCCACGTTTTCGCGCCTCTAACAGACGCCTGTAAACATCTGTTTGTGCCCCGATATCTAGGCCACGAGCCGGTTGGCTGGCGAGTATTAATAGGGGTTCTTGATCGAGCGCTCGCGCCAAAATGAGTTTTTGCATATTACCGCCAGAGAGCTGCCCGACCACCGCGTCCGGCCCCTCGCATCGCACATCATAGGCGTCTATCTGCTCGATAGCATGGCTGCGGGAAGCGGCGGCTTTGATCACGCCAAAGCGCTGAAACCTCGCATCATCAAGTGATTCGATCATCAGGTTTTCTCGTATATTCATACTCGCCACCACTCCCTGATGGTGGCGATCTTCGGGTATACGTGCCACGCCGCGTGCCATTAGGTGTCGCGGCCCTGTACGCTGGACTTCCTCACCGTCGATCAGCAGTTTGCCACTACTGGGCAAAGCCAAGCCCGATATCAAATCCGCCAGCCCTGCTTGACCGTTTCCGGACACGCCTGCCACGCCCACAACTTCGCCTCTGCGTACGGTCAAGGTGACGTGCTGTAAACGTTGCCGTTGCTGCGAACTCTCTAAGCTCACATCCAGCAATTGCAACACAGGCTCTCCCACGGTCGCTTCGCCACGCTCGGTACGAGGCACTTCGTGGCCGACCATCATTTCCGCTATCTGATCTTTGCTGGCGTTGGCGGTTGTTAGCTCTCCCACCAAACGCCCTCGACGCAACACCACGATGCGATGCGAGGCGGCCAATACCTCGTGCAATTTGTGCGAAATAAAGATGACAGCTAACCCGCGTGATGCCAGTAAGGCAACTGTTTTGTACAAGCCTTCGGCCTCTTGCGGCGTCAATACGGCAGTGGGCTCGTCCAGCACCAACACCTGTGTGTTGTGGGCCAAAGCCTTGAGAATTTCGATACGCTGGCGTTCGCCAACGGTTAAATTTGATACGCGCTCATCCAGCGAGACATGCAAACCGCTCTCGGCCATCTGCGCTTCAACTCGAGCGCGCAACGCCGCGCGCCCCCGCGCCGGCAACCAGAGTTTTTCAGAACCCAGCAGTATGTTTTCGAAGCCGCTCAGGTTTTCGGCTAAGGTAAAGTGCTGGTGCACCATGCCGATTCGTGCCGCTAACGCTGCCTGAGGGTTTCCTGGGGGCAGAGGCTGCAAAACACCATTTGCGTCTGCCGTGTGAATGCTGCCTTGATCGGCGACATAGTGGCCAAACAAAATGCTCATCAATGTGGTTTTGCCCGCGCCGTTTTCACCCAACAACGCCACCACTTCACCTTTTCGTAAAGTTAAATCTATGCACTCGTTGGCGATGGTTTCTCCAAAGCGTTTACCAATATTACGCAACTCCAGCAACACAGGAGCTTCGGCCGGCGGCGTTGATTGCGTCTTCGTGGCGGGCAACTCGGAGGTGTTGTTTTTGTTGTGATCGCTCATGGACTAACCCAAGGTTATGCGATAAATCGCGGTGTTGAAAACAACGACAAGCTTGAGAGGAAGACTTAAAGCTGATGTGATTTGTAGCCAGCTTTGGCGTCGATCTCAGGTAAAAGAAGGGAAAAACATTAGCACACAAAGCGCAGCTAAAAAGCTCGCGGAGCGATTCTCCGCGAGCCTCAGTGGACTAATTAATCAATCCGATTTGGGTTCGTTGTCGTCGATTTCAACCACAAAGTCACCCGACAAGATAGCTTCTTGCTTGGCTTTCACTTCGGCAATCATCTCTTCTGACACCAGCTCGGCGTCAAACACGACACTGCCACCGTCATGCGTCATGTAGCTGTATTTGCTGTAGTCAGCGGCTTCATAGCTACCATCGCCAACAGCTGCAATGGCACTTTGAATGGTTGCCGTCATGTTCCACAGCGCACTTGCCACAACCGTACCTGGATAATCAGAAGCTGTGTCAATAACGTTGCCGACTGCGAGGATTTCCCTCTCGACTGCTGCATCTGTCACACCAAAACGTTCGGCATAAAGCAAGTCCGCACCTTTGTCTATCATGGCAAAGGCCGATTCTTTTGCTTTTGGTGGGTCATACCAAGAGTTGATAAAGGTCACTAAAAACTTAACATCCGGATTGACAGACTTCGCACCCGCTTTAAAGGCGTTCATCAGTCGATTGACTTCTGGTATTGCAAAGCCACCCACCATGCCAATCAAGTTGGATTCGGTTTTACTGCCCGCGATCATGCCGGACAAATAACTCGGCTCGTGAATGTAGTTGTCAAAAACCGAGAAGTTAGGGCCTTCAGGACCAAAGGACGAACCCATCAGCATTGCCACATCTGGGTAGCCAGCAGCCACTTTACGCGCGGCACGCTCAACAGCAAACGCCTCACCTACAATCAAATCCACGCCCTTTTCAGCGTACTCGCGCATAACGCGCTCGTAGTCGGTGTTCGCCACGTTCTCTGAATACTCGTAAGTGATCTGGCCTGCATCAACCGCTTCATTCAGCGCCTCATGAATACGGCCCACCCACTGCTGCTCCACTGGCACGGTATAGATAGCCGCTACCTTTAAGGCGGCGGAGGCATTTCCAGCTGCCACCATCGCTAACGAGGCAACGCATAATGCTGCCGCGCGCCGTATAAAAGACCGTTTTTTCATGCTTAAAATCTCCTGAGTCATTCTCATAAGAAAAAATCGCCACCGACACGAAGCAGTGGCGATAGATCACTACATAGCGTCAACGACTTTATGTGTCCAAGCGCCGGTTGGCTCAGCGGTGATCACTGGGTCTGATCCGCCAGACAACAGAGTCTCAACAGTGCGCTCATAGTCGGCAGGGTCAAGACGTCCGTCTGTTCCTTCGGTGAGCTTGTTGATTTCGCCCATCATGCGAACTTGATGATGCTCAGTCTGCGCACCAGAAGCGTCGTTATCCAACACAATACCGGCTGCCTCTTCTGGGTTTTCACGCGCCCATTCCCAACCCTTCATGGATGCACGAACAAAGCGCGCCATGCGATCGACAAAAGCAGGATCTTCTAGGTTTTCTTCTAATACGTAGAGCCCGTCTTCCATGGTCGCCACGCCTTGCTCTTGGTACGGGAATACCACCAGTTGCTCAGGTGTTAAACCGGCGTCGAGCACTTGGCCATATTCGTTGTATGTCATCGTTGATACGCAGTCTGCTTGTTTTTGCAACAGTGGATCAACGTTAAAGCCTTGCTTCAGTACTTTAACGCCTTCGGCACTGCCGTCGGTTGGCAAGCCCAATTTGCCCATCCAACTCAAGAACGGGTACTCGTTGCCAAAAAACCAAACGCCGAGTGTGCGGCCTTTGAAGTCATCGGGAGAGGTAATACCCGTGTCTTTGCGGCAAGTTAACATCATGCCCGAACGCTTAAACGGCTGGGCGATATTGACCAGTGGCACGCCTTTTTCTCGACTCGCCAGAGCCGACGGCATCCAGTCAACCACAACATCGGCACCGCCGCCTGCGATAACTTGCGGTGGCGCTATGTCTGGACCACCGGGTTTGATGTTCACTTCTAGGTCTTCTTCGCCATAGAAGCCTTGATCCTGCGCGACGTAATAACCCGCAAATTGGGCTTGTGTCACCCACTTCAACTGCAAATTTACGACCTCGGCAGCGGACGCCATCGGCGATACACACAAGGCAACACCTAGTACTGTCCCAAGCTTTATGCCAAGCGTTTTCAACGGTTTTTCAGATGACAATGAACGGTGTTTCATGGGGAGGTCTCCTATTGAACTCCAAGTTTCCGCAGTATTGCGGCTAATCGTCAAGATCGACGGATTGAGGGATGCCAATGCGCCACCCATCGCTCGACCAGGCTAACCGCCCAGTAGAACAACGAGCCCGCAATGGCCGCGACAGCGATTTCCGCCCACACCATGTCGAGGTTCATGCGCCCGACTTCGGTGGAAATACGAAAACCCATGCCCACAATTGGGGTGCCAAAAAATTCGGCGACAATCGCGCCTATCAGCGCCAGAGTAGAATTGATTTTGAGTGCATTGAACATCAAAGGCATGGCCGCAGGTAAGCGCAGCTTGAACAAAGACTGCCAATAACTGGCCCCGTAGCTGTGCATCAGATCACGCTGCATAGAGCTCGAAGCAGACAACCCCTCGACGGTGTTAACAAGCATCGGGAAGAACGTCATGATCACCACAACTGCTGCCTTTGACTGCCAGTCAAAGCCAAACCACATCACCATAATGGGTGCGACGCCGACAATAGGCAGTGCAGATGCAAGGTTGGCCAGTGGCAATAAGCCCCGCTGTAAAAACGGCGAGCGGTCTATCAGCACCGCCACGATAAAGCCCGAGCCGCAGCCCATCACGTAGCCACTCAGCACCGATTTGATAAAGGTTTGATTAAAATCGACCCAAAGCACATCAAGAGAAGAGGCTATGCGTGCGCCTATGTCACTGGGTGCGGGCAGCAAAACCGCAGGAACTTGCAGCGCGCGTACTGAAATCTCCCACAGCAACAACAACCACACACCAAAAAATAACGGTATGGCCAGAGACCATAGCAGCTGCACATAACCCGCTTTGGGCTCGCATTCAGTGAGAAACTCGACCGCTAACCAGCCGAGCAGCCAGGCCGCGACCATCACGGCAAAAAAGCCGCCGCCAAACAACCAAGTAGAATCACCGCCTAGCTCGCCGAGTAAGACAATTGCTCCCACAAACGACGCAACAGTTGTCAATAAGCAGCGCTGAGCAGTGCTGAGGCTGGGCAAGCGCCAGACACCGCCCGCCACCAGCAAAAATCCCGAGACAAGCAATAGCATCTTGACCGAGCTGAACAGCCTGGTTGATTCAGTACCGTCTGCGGAGATGGCGTAGGGAAATACAAAGGCGAATAAGCTACTAGTGGCAATTGCAGCAAGCAGTATCTGTTGTAAGCGGCTCATGTAACTAGCCCCATGCGTTTACGCACCCAAGAATCGATTAAGCCTAACAGCGCGACCAGACAAGCGGCCAGCACGGAGGCCATGACCAATGCAGACCATATCTGCACGGTTTGCCCGTAGTATGAGCCAGCAAGTAATCGGGCGCCTAGGCCTGCCACTGCACCTGTAGGCAATTCTGCAACTATGGCCCCAACGAGCGCTATCGCCACGGCAATCTTCATACTGGTTGTCAGATACGGTATCGAAGCGGGCAGACGAAGTTTCCAAAACAACTGCCAATCAGAGGCGTTATACGTGCGCATTAGATCAAACAACAACGGATCTGCCGCTCGCAGGCCCTTTACCATGCCGACAACAATGGGGAAAAAAGCTAGATAGGTCGAGATAAATGCCTTAGGCAAAAGCCCTTGCACGCCTATCGCATTGAGCACCACGATGATCATGGGCGCTATTGCCAAGATAGGCACGGTTTGCGAAGCGATGATCCACGGCATCAAAGCGCGCTCTAGCGCACGGTTATGCAAAATTGCAACGGCTAACAAAATACCCAAACCGGTTCCCAAAGCAAAACCCAGCAAGGTGGTTTTAAGCGTGATTATTGAGTGGTGAATTAGGCTGCGTTTTGACGTGATCTTTTTTTGTACGGTGGTTTTATAAAGCTCTTGCATGACCTGATGCGGTGCTGGCAATACCGGTCGCTTCTGATTGAGCACGGCCCCCAGCCACACCATACCGCTAGGGTTTTCTACGTCGTTACGAGCATTTTGGTCCCGTTCAAAGGGGCTGTTGAGCAACATCGCCGCCACATACCAAAACAGCAGCAGTGCTAACAAAACCGACACTACCGGCCCAACACGCGATAGCCAGCCGTCAGTTTTAGGCCTCATCGGCATGTCCACCACGCAGCCCTTCACGCACCCGTCGAGCGATATCCAAAAACTCCGGCGACTCGCGAATACTCAAGTCGCGCTCGCGCGGTAAATCACAATCGATGATGCTGTGTATTCGCCCGGGGCGCGGGGACATCACCACGATTTTTGTGGACAAGTAAACCGACTCAGGGATCGAATGCGTCACAAAGACGATGGTTTTTTTGGTTTTGTTCCAGAGCTGCAATATCTGCTGATTAAGGTGGTCACGGACGATCTCATCCAGCGCACCAAAGGGCTCGTCCATCAGCAACAGATCGGGCTCGACCGCGAGCGCCCTCGCTATAGAAGCGCGTTGCTGCATACCGCCCGACAGCTGCCACGGAAACTTTCGCTCAAAGCCGGAGAGCTCAACCAGCTCCATATTGTGCGCAACGCGCTCTCGTCGTTCAGCGGCGGACAAGCCCATGATTTCTAGCGGCAGGCCAATGTTACTGGCAATATTGCGCCACGGATACAGCGCCGCCGCTTGAAACACATAACCATAAGCACGCGACATACGCGCCTGCTCAGGTGTTACACCGTTGACTAGCACCGAACCCGCCGTCGGTTTTTCAAGGTCCGCAATCACACGCATCAGCGTGGTTTTGCCGCAGCCACTGGGACCGATAAACGAAACAAACTCACCTTGCGCGATGTCCAGATTGATATCGGACAAAGCGTGTACAGGTTCATCGGCTGTTTCGAAGGTCAGCGACAAGCCCTTTGTTTGAACCGCGAGTGTTGCATCAGACGACTCGGCAACTGCATTAGCTTGACTCGGGCTATCTGCCGGCGATTGACTCAAGGTTAAACTCCCGCAGGCATATTGGCAGGGTCACGAATCACGGCGCGCGGGGCAGTGATTTCTTTCCATTGTGACAAGGCTCGGTTAACCGCTGGCCCGCTCTCTCGCGCAATAAACTGACCGTGCCCCTCTTGTGCATCCAGCACACCTTCGGTGACGGCGACAAATCCGCGTGTCAGCGTGAAACGTGGCAAGCCTTTCACTTCAATGCCTTCAAAGACGTTGTAGTCGATGGCTGACTGCTGGTTGCTTGCGCTGATGGTTTTGCCGAGCTCGGGATCCCAGACCACGATATCCGCGTCTGCGCCCTCTACGATTGCTCCTTTCTTAGGGTACATATTGAGGATACGTGCGGAGTTACTGGAGGTAACTGCGACAAACTCATTCACGGTTAAGCGCCCTTTCATCACGCCTTCACTCCACAATACCGACATGCGATCTTCAAGACCGCCCGTTCCGTTGGGTATTTTGGTGAAGTCTCCCAAGCCAAAGCGTTTTTGCTCGGTGGTGAAGGCACAGTGATCGGTAGCCACCACCTGTAATGACCCCGCTTGCAAACCCGCCCAGAGGGAGTCTTGGTGTTGCTTGTTACGAAACGGTGGTGACATCACGCGACGTGCCGCGTGATCCCAATCAGGGTTGGCATATTCGCTGTCATCTAAAACCAAGTGCTGAATCAGTGGCTCACCGTAAACACGCATGCCTTTTTGCCGCGCGCGACGAATAGCTTCGTGTGCTTGCTCGCAAGACACATGCACCACGTACAGCGGTACACCGGCCATGTCAGCGATCATTATGGCGCGATTGGTGGCTTCGCCTTCTACTTCAGGCGGGCGAGAATACGCATGACCTTCAGGGCCATTGTTGCCTTCTTCGAGTAACTTGGCCTGCATTTGCGCAACCACGTCACCGTTCTCGGCGTGCACCATAGGCAGTGCGCCCAAAGCCGCGCAGCGCTGAAACGATGAATAAAGCTCATCGTCGTCGACCATCAACGCGCCTTTATACGCCAGAAAGTGCTTAAAGCTGGTGATACCGCTATCCACAACTTGCGCCATCTCGTCGAAGACTTGCTTGTCCCACCACGTGATCGCCATATGGAACGAATAGTCGCAGTTGGCACGTGTGGATTTGTTGTCCCACATAGCGCGAGCTTCGAGCAGCGATTGCCCCGGAGACGGCAGGCAAAAATCAACCACGGTGGTGGTGCCACCCGCAAGTGCAGCCCGAGTGCCGCTGCTGAAGTCGTCGGATGAATAGGTGCCCATAAAGGGCATTTCTAGGTGTGTATGCGGGTCAACACCACCCGGCATCACATAACAGCCCGTCGCATCCAGTACCGTGTCGCCTTTTAAGTTCTCGCCTATCTCTACAATTTTACCACCTTCAATTCGCACGTCAGCTGTGTAACTGCGGTCTGCGTTGGCGACCGTGCCGCCCTTTATCACTGTGCTAGCCATAATCTAATCCCCTATTTCTATTCGACAATGACAGCAGTGGCGACCACTGCGTGCATTAATACGTTGGCACCGGCTGTTGCCCATGCCTCTGAAATTTCTTCTGCTTCATTATGCGACAAGCCATCAACACAAGGGCACATCACCATGGCGGTCGGCGCAACACGGTTGATCCAGCAAGCATCATGGCCTGCACCAGAAACTAAATCACGGTGCGAATAACCCAGCTCCACCGCTGCCTCGCGCACTGCCGCTACGCAGTCTTTATCAAACTCGACCGGATCAAAACCACCCACCGACTCCATCTCAATGCCCAAGCCAATCTCTTCAGCAATCGACTTGGCGCCTACGCCTAAACGCTCAACCATATCGGCGATAACGGCTTTGTCAGGGTGTCGAAAATCGACAGTGAATATAGATTTTCCGGGGATGATGTTGCGCGAGTTAGGCTCGACAACGCAGTGACCTATCGCGCCCACCGCTAGCGGAGCGTGGCTCCAGGCAATTTCGTCAACAAGCTGGGTGATACGTGCCATGCCAAGCCCCGCGTTCACGCGCATGGGCATAGGTGTCGAGCCGGTGTGGCTCTCTTTGCCGGTTAGGGTGATTTGCGTCCAGCTGAGTCCTTGGCCATGTGTCACCACACCAATATCAAGCCCTTCTGCCTCGAGTATCGGGCCTTGCTCGATGTGCAGCTCAAAAAACGCATGCATTTTGCGATCGCCGACCGTCTCGGTACCCTTCCAACCAACACGATCAAGTTCGTCACCGAGCTTTTTGCCTTCTTCGTCTTCGCGGTCGTAAGCCCAGTCCAGTGTGTGCACACCGGCAAAAACACCCGACGCGACCATGGCGGGAGGAAAGCGCGTGCCCTCTTCGTTGGTCCAGTTAGTGACCACGATAGGGTGTTTGGTTTTGATGTTTGATTCGTTCAGAGAGCGGATGATTTCGAGTCCGCCAAGCACACCCAATACACCGTCGTACTTGCCACCAGTGGGCTGGGTGTCTAGGTGGCTGCCAACATAAACAGGCAGTGCGTCGGGGTCTGTACCCTCGCGCCGCGCGAACATTGTGCCCATGGCGTCAACACCCATGCTCATGCCTTCTGCTTCGCACCATCGCTGAAACAGTGCGCGCCCTTCAGCATCAAAGTCAGTGAGCGTTTGACGATTATTGCCACCGGCAATGCCAGGCCCAATTTTGGCCATGTCCATCAGCGATTGCCAGAGGCGACCACCATTGATACGCATATTTGATCTTGTTGCGGTCATCACTATCTCCTAAATAAATCATTCTTCAGGTGTATCAACGACAATCGAGCGTCATCGACTCTAAATATTTTTTACCACTTGGTCAAGGTTGCAATATGTTACGCTTTTAGTCGACTCAGCATGGTGCAGCGCCATGCTCTAAAATGGTGCCATGCCGCTGTTTTAGCCTCGCCAATTCCATGAGACAATAAGCTTGTGTTAGACATTTATACTAAGTGCGACCTTGTTCTGGAGCTCATCTAATGAGCTCTGAAAAAAAGAACTCGCGCATTCGCGAAGCCAATGAGCAACGCATTCTTGCGGCTGCTCTACCCTTATTTGCGCAGTACGGCTTTCGTGGAACAACCGTCGATCAAATCGCCCAAGCCGCCGGCATGTCTAAGCCCAACATGCTCTATTACTTTCGGCGCAAGCAAGACATCTATCTCACGGTGCTGGAGCAGATTTTACATATCTGGCTCGAACCACTAGAGCAACTAAACGTCGATGGCGACCCTGCAGAGCAGCTGCGCTCCTATATCGATTTCAAACTCCAGGCATCGTTGCAGTCACCGCACGCTTCGCGCGTTTATGCGTCCGAGATACTCAACGGCGCACCTACCTTAAACGAATACCTCGCTGGCCCTTTAAACGACCTAGTACAACGCAAATGTGTCGTCATACAGCACTGGATTGACAGCGGACAACTACGCGCCATTGCACCACTGCATTTATTGTTTGCTATCTGGTCAACAACACAACACTACGCCGATTTCAGCGCGCAGGTAAACAAACTTACCGACGAGCCAGACAAGCTGTTCTCCGATGCACAAAAAACCTTACACACGTTGCTCGTCGACAGCCTAATTCCGTAATCACCTTAATTGGCGCTTGGTCGATCACGAAGTACCAGCTGTAACATCATCATCGCGAGCAACACTAAAACAACGCCCGCCCATACCGAAGCCTGCGGCCATGCCGCTCCCAACAGTGCCTCGTAGACCGCCACACACACCGGCGTTAGATACACATATGCCATAACTTTTGCCGAGGGCAATCGCAAGCTAGCGTATTGGATCAGATAAAAAGTGGTCACCGTGCAGGCCACGACCAAATGAATGATGCCCAACCAAACATTAAACTCGAGCTCCGACCATTGCACAGCTTGTATTGTTTGAAAACCGTATACAGCCAACATCAGCGCGCCAAAAAGCGTGGTCCAAAGTGTCAAACTGAGCAGGTTTTCACCGTTGTTGAGCAGTCGCACACTGGGTGCATAGCTCGCGTAGGCAAGTGTGCCAAAAACGAATATTTGCTCTCCCGGCCCAAAACTCAGGTTTATCAGCTGCTGCCAATTTGCACCACTGACAACCCACAAAGACCCCAACCCAGCCACCAGCAGTGCCAACCATTGAGCAATCGACAACTGCTGCCGCAAAACCACAAGCGAGACAACGGCGGTAAACAAAGGTGCAAAAGTAAAGACCACACCAACACTAAACGCACTGGACAAGCGCAATGCCTCGAACATGGTGGTGAAATACACCACCAGCAGCAGAGCCAACCACCCGTAACGCAGGCAATCACGTGGGCCAGGCAGCCGTAACTTCGCTCGGCCAACCAGACAGATAGCTGCAAACACCGTAGCTGCCAAAACGAAGCGAACAAAGGTCAGCGCCACCGGATCCAGTGACGGCGAAATACGCGCGCCAACCGTAAAGGATGTACTGACTAACGCGACAAACAAGAGCATCGCGCCATGTGCTAGCGCTTGTTGATTCAGCTACTTGTCTCTACGCTCGCAGGGTTATTCGGGTGCGTGGTCCAGTTAGCGTATTTGTCATTGATGGGCAAGCCAGTGCGGGCATCAGTGCCGCTCTCTATCTGCACCATAGAAATACAGTTTTCAACCGGACAAACGTTGACACACAAATTACAACCCACGCACTCTTCATCTTTTACTTCGTAGTGCCGCTCGCCGTTAAGACTTTGCGTAATCGCCTGATGCGAAGTATCTTCACAGGCTATATGGCAACGGCCACATTTTATGCACTGATCTTGGTCGATAACAGCTTTAGTGATGTAGTTTAAATTTAGATCTTTCCAGTCCACGGCTTTCTGAGCTGCCTTACCGCTAAACTGAGAAATATTGTCGTAGCCCGCCTCGTCCATCCACTGGCTCAGCCCGCTGGTTAGCTCCTCAATAATTTTGAAGCCATAGGTCATGGCCGCGGTGCACACTTGCACATTGCCAGCGCCAAGCGATATGAACTCGGCAGCATCTCGCCAAGTTGTTATTCCACCTATGCCAGAGATAGGCAGGCCCGCTGTCTCGGGGTCACGTGCGATTTCTGCCACCATATTCAGCGCAATTGGTTTAACGGCTGGCCCACAGTAGCCCCCGTGCGCCCCCAGCCCGTCGATCATCGGCTCAGGCGCCATGTGATCGAGATTGACACTGATAATGGAATTGATGGTGTTGATTAAGGAGACCGCATCCGCACCACCTGCTTTGGCTGCGCGTGCTGGCATACGTACATCCGTAATATTTGGCGTCAGCTTAACGATCACAGGAAAGTCAGAGTATTGCTTGCACCAACTGGTCACCATCTCTATATACTCTGGCACCTGCCCTACGGCGGAACCCATTCCGCGCTCTGCCATGCCGTGCGGGCAGCCAAAGTTCAACTCAATACCATCAGCGCCAGTGTCTTCAACTGCCAGCAAAATATCTTTCCACGCCTGCTCTTCACAAGGCACCATCAACGAAGCAACCAAAGCGCGGTCAGGCCAATCACGCTTCACCTGTCGCATCTCGTCGAGATTTATTTGCAATGATCTGTCGGTTATTAACTCAATGTTGTTAAACCCAACCAATCGACGGTCACCCGCATACATTGCACCGTAACGCGGACCGTTGACATTGACCACCGGCGGCCCTTCAGCGCCTAAGGTTTTCCAAACAACTCCACCCCAGCCCGCCTCGAATGCACGGCAAACGTTGTACGCTTTATCTGTAGGAGGTGCCGATGCCAACCAAAATGGGTTGGGGGATTTTATACCGATGAAGTTGCTGCTGAGATCCGCCATGTTCATGCCTCCTGTGCGGTCAAAGCCGCGTGAATAGACTCTGCCGCACACTTGCCTTCTTGCACGGCGGTCACTGTCAGATCGTCACCACCCGATGCGCAATCACCTCCCGCCCAAAAGCGTGTATCAGCACAGCGCCCTTGCGAATCAACAGATATTTTCCCAGCATCAACGACCAGCCCTTGCTGCGCCAATTGCCCACTAAAACCGTCGTCTAAGCGCTGCCCTATCGCCACCAGAAGCGTATCGATCGCCAATGTTTCAGTCGCACTTTCGGAGCCAGAGCTGCGTTGCAATTGAACCGCTTGCACAGCTCCATTTTCACCAATGATTTTTTCTGGAGAAACATTAAAACTCAGCTTTACGCCGTGTTTTTGCGCTAGTTCTTGTTCAAATGAGCTTGCCTTCATTTTTTCCTGTGCGCCGCGATACAACACCGTCACCTCACGAGCGCCCAACATCTTGGCTTGTACAGCGGCGTCGATTGCCGTCATGCCACCACCTACAACAGCAACTCGTTCGCCAATTTGCATTTGGCTATAATCATCACACTGCCGCAGCTCTTCGATAAACTCTACCGCGTCACGCACGCCTTGCAATTCAACGCCAGGAATAGCCAGAGCATTTACGCCACCAAGTCCCGCGGCCAAAAACACTGCTTGATAGTCTTTAGCCAAGGCTTCGAGAGTAGCGTCGCTACCAACTCGCACTCCGAGCTTCAAATCGATACCACCGAGATTCAATACAAAGTCCACTTCACGCTGTGCGAAGTTATTGGGGCTCTTATAACTGGCGATACCAAATTCGTTTAAGCCGCCGGGTTTTTTGCGAGCATCGTAAAGATCAACCTGATGCCCGTAACTCGACAAGCGATGTGCACAGGACAATCCCGCAGGACCCGCGCCGACTACCGCAACGCGTTGGCCGGAATCTTCGGCGCGCTGCACTGGGTGCTCGCCGCTTTCCATAAAGTGATCGGTGGCATAACGCTGCAATAGTCCAATGCGTACGGGCGCACCTTCCGACTCTTCTCGAACACAGACTTGTTCGCACAGGGTCTCGGTTGGACACACGCGTGCACACATACCGCCCAGTATATTTTCAGAAAAAATGGTTTTTGCAGCGCCTTGCGGGTTATCACCGCGAATTTGGCGAATGAAAAGTGGAATATCAATGGAAGTGGGACAGGCTTGCAAACATGGTGCGTCGTAACAAAAAAAACAACGCTCGGACTCCACAATCGCATCACGTCGACTGAGCGGTTGGTGGAGATCAGCTTGAAGAGCTGATTCGGAATTCGTGGTGGAAATCGTGGCACCCATCTTTTATCCCTTTCGCTTGGCCGCGGTGGCTTTGAAATAAAGACTAGATCTTTTTGACCATATGGTCAATATTTTCTAGAAAAATAAAACCACTCCCACCTTATAAACCAGAACAATATTGCACTTGCAGGCTTAAATTCCCCGTTTTTATCAAAGACATCCTTGTAGTATTTACATAAAAAACAGAAGCACCCCCAAAAGCTGCCAGCTCAGATACAAACTGCGATCGAAACGATTTAGTTTTTTAGCGAGAAATTATCATGAGCCCCAACGAAAAAAGGCGCAGCCAATTGGCTACGCCTCTTAATCAACTATGCAAGTGTTGCTTAGCTGATCTGCTGCAACAAAGCATCAACAGACGCTTTAGCATCACCGTAGAACATGCGCGTGTTCTCTTTGAAGAACAACGGATTCTCCGCACCGGAGTATCCCGCACCCGAACCACGCTTGGAGACAAACACCTGCTTTGCCTTCCAGACTTCTAGCACTGGCATACCCGCGATCGGACTGTTCGGGTCGTCCTGCGCACCGGGGTTGACGGTGTCATTTGAACCCACCACCATCACCACGTCGGTCTCGGGGAAGTCGTCGTTGATCTCGTCCATTTCCAGCACGATGTCGTACGGTACTTTGGCTTCCGCCAAGAGAACGTTCATGTGACCGGGCAGACGACCCGCCACTGGGTGAATAGCAAAGCGCACGTTTTTGCCTTTGGCGCGCAAACGACGCGTGAGCTCAGAAACAGACTGTTGAGCCTGCGCAACCGCCATACCGTAGCCGGGCACGATAACCACACTGTCTGCTTCGTCGAGTGCGGCAGCCACACCGCCTGCATCAATGGCGATTTGCTCGCCGTCGATTTCCATCGCAGGACCTGAAGTGCCGCCAAAGCCGCCCAAGATGACCGAGACAAAGTTGCGGTTCATCGCCTTACACATGATGTACGAGAGAATCGCGCCGGAAGAGCCCACCAGCGCACCGGTGACGATGAGCAGGTCGTTGCCGAGCATAAAGCCCGTCGCCGCTGCCGCCCAACCCGAGTAGCTGTTGAGCATGGAGACAACCACGGGCATATCCGCACCGCCGATGGCCATGACCAAGTGTGCACCGATCACAAAGGCGATCAGCATCATCAACAACAGGGTCCACATACCGGCGTGGTTAAAGAACATAATACCGAGTATCAAGCAGACCACGATCATGCCGAGGTTGATCATGTGGCGACCCGGCAGCGTGAGCGCCTTGCCGTCGATACTGCCCGCGAGCTTGCCGTAGGCGACGATTGAACCGGTGAAGGTGATCGCACCGATAAACACACCGAGGTAGACCTCAACCGAGTGGATGCTCATCTCTACTGCGTCCAGACCCTGCGGCGGGTCGATCTCGGAGTTGATACCGATAAACACAGCGGCCAGACCCACAAAACAATGCAAGGCTGCAACCAACTGAGGCATGCCGGTCATCTCAACGCGTTGAGCGACGATGGTGCCGATCACGGCGCCGATGGCGACCATGGGGATGATCCAGCCAAGGCCACTGACCTTGTCTGAAGCGACGGTTGCCAGTACGGCGATGGCCATACCGACGATGCCAAACCAAACAGCCCGCTTGGCTTTTTCTTGGTTACTCAATCCACCGAGGCTGAGTATGAAGAGAACGCTCGCAGCGATGTACGCTGCTGTCACTAATCCTGTGCTCATAATTTATCTCAGCTCTTCTGGAACATGGCCAACATACGACGTGTGACCATAAAGCCACCGACGATGTTGATACTGGCGATCAAGACGGAAATCGCAGCGAGGATGGTGACAAGACCCGAGTCGGAGCCGACTTGCAGCAATGCCCCCAAGATCACGATGCCTGAGATCGCGTTGGTCACCGCCATCAGCGGTGTGTGCAGCGCGTGGCTGACGTTCCAGATAACCTGAAAACCGATAAAGCAAGACAAGACAAACACAATGAAGTGCTGCATGAAGCTCGCGGGCGCGTAAGCACCGATCAGCAACATCAGCAAACCGCCGCCGACCAACAACATCGTCTGCTGTTTGGCCGCCGCTTGAGACGCAGCTAACTCTTCGGCTTTAATCTCTTCTGGGGTTTTCTCCACCGTTTTGGCAGCGGGTTTTGCCTGCGCTGCCACTTTGAGCGGTGGCGGCGGGAAGGTGATCTCGCCTTGGTGCGTCACGGTGGAGGTACGGATGACGTCGTCTTCCATATCCCAGTTGGGCTGACCGTCTTTCTCAGGGGTCAAGTCCGCCATCATGTGACGAATATTGGTGGAGTAGAGATTGGATGCCTGCGTGGCCATACGGCTGGGGAAATCGGTGTAACCGATCACGCGCACACCGTTGGGCGATTCGATGATTTCATCCATCACGGTGAGATCACAGTTGCCGCCCTTCTCCGCGGCCAAGTCAACCACCACAGAGCCAGGTTTCATCGCCAGCACCATGTCTTCTAGCCAAAGCTTAGGTGCATCACGCCCGGGGATCAGCGCCGTGGTGATGACGATATCGACTTCCTTGGCCTGCTCGCGGAAACACTCGAGTTGCTTCTCGCGGAATTCAGGCGAAGACACAGCCGCGTAACCGCCGTCACCCGCACCGTCTTCAGAGAAATCTAGGTAGACAAATTCAGCGCCCATGGATTCGATCTGCTCGGCCACTTCGGGGCGAACATCAAATGCGCGCACGATGGCGCCCAAGGACTGAGCGGTACCAATAGCCGCTAGACCGGCAACACCTGCACCAATGACGAGTACTTTGGCCGGCGGCACTTTACCCGCTGCGGTGATTTGACCGGTAAAAAAGCGACCAAAATTATTGCCCGCCTCGATAACCGCACGATAGCCCGCGATATTGGCCATCGACGACAGCGCGTCCATTTTCTGTGCACGACTGATACGCGGCACCATCTCCATACCCATGGCTGAGATGTTTTTGGCTTTTAGGGCCTCAAGCAACTCAGGGTTGCCCGCAGGGTTGAGGAAACTGATCAGTTTTTTGCCATCAGGCATGGCCGCGACTTCATCCAAAGATGGAGCGCGCACGCGGGCAATGATGTCGGCGGTGGCGTATAGAGCGGCGGCATCTGCCACCACGTCAACGCCCGCTTCGCGGTAAGCGTCATCGGAAAAGCGAGCGGCAGCGCCGGCTCCGCTTTCGATCACGCAGTCGTAACCCAGCTTTTGTAGCTGAGCCGCACTGTCTGGGGTAAGTGCCACACGGGCCTCACCTTCAAACAGCTCTCTGGGTGCACCAATTTTCATGAATAACCTC